>Ga0181375_1000005_pt1 | contig 252002 bp, 236 predicted proteins | sample LowvirmetaG_FD_130090 | JGI IMG/M metagenome (GOLD analysis project Ga0181375, IMG submission 130090) | Marine viral communities from the Subarctic Pacific Ocean - Lowphox_11 viral metaG | ecosystem: Environmental > Aquatic > Marine > Oceanic | place: Subarctic Pacific Ocean | collected... | reverse complement strand
TGTCGCTGTCCATTCGCTACGAGATGGGCCAGCTCATTCATGCCGCAACCCGTGGCGATGGCGAGATTGGCGAAAACGTGACCGCCAACGCCCTGACCATTGCGGATATTCCCCAAACGCTGGACGGTGCTCCCGATATTTTAGAGGTGCGTGGCGAAGTCTATATGAGCCACGCCGATTTTGAGGCGCTCAATACCCGCAATGCCGCGCGTGGTGGCAAAACATTCGCCAATCCGCGCAACGCTGCCGCGGGCTCCTTGCGCCAACTCGATCCTGAAATCACCCGTTCGAGGCCGCTCAAATTTTTCGCCTACGCCTGGGGCGAGTTGTCCGCGCCTTTGGCCGAAACCCAAATGGCCGCGATCCGGCACCTGCAGACCCTTGGCTTTCAAATCAATCCGCTGACCCGGCGCTTCACAGCGATCACTGACCTCATTGCGCATTATCACGACATCGAATCCCAACGAGCGACACTGGGCTATGACATTGATGGCGTCGTCTATAAGGTTGATGACCTCGCGCTGCAACGCCGCCTTGGCTTTCGCTCCACCACGCCGCGATGGGCCATCGCTCATAAATTCCCCGCCGAACTGGCCTGGACCCGGTTGGAAGCCATCGACATTCAGGTCGGCCGCACCGGCGCCTTGTCCCCCGTTGCCCGCCTGACACCGGTCACCGTGGGCGGGGTCGTCGTCTCCAACGCGACCCTGCACAATGAAGATTACATCGCGGGGCGCGACAGCAAAGGCGGCGAAATTCGCGGCGGCAAAGACATCCGTGTTGGCGATTGGGTTGAGGTCTATCGCGCCGGAGACGTGATCCCCAAAATTGCCGATGTTGACCTGACCAAGCGCCCCGAGGATGCCGCGCCGTTCCTTTATCCGACAGTGTGTCCCGAATGCGGGTCCGAGGCGATCCGCGAAGAGGGCGACGCGGTGCGCCGTTGCTCCGGCGGTCTCATTTGCCCGGCGCAAGCTGTTGAGAAATTGAAACATTTTGTCTCTCGGGGCGCGTTTGACATAGACGGGCTCGGGGCGAAACAGGTCGAACAATTCTACAAAGACGGCTGGATCAAAGAGCCGGCTGACATTTTCACCCTGCGTGACCGCTACGGCTCGGGGATGCAACAGCTCAAAAACCGCGAAGGCTGGGGGGAAAAATCCGCCAACAGCCTGTTTGACGCGATTGATGCACGGAAAACCATCCCCTTGGCCAAGCTCATCTTTGCCCTCGGCATCCGCCATGTCGGCGACAGCTCCGCCAGCCTTTTGGCCACAACTTATGGCACATGGGACGCATTTGAGACGGCGATGAGCGAGGCTCAGGTCGGTGTCGGCGCGCAATGGGACGATCTTTTGGCCGTCGATGGCGTCGGTGCGGTCATGGCCACCTCGGTGATCACCGCCTTCCACCAAGCGGCAGAGCGTGCCTCGATCGACCGTTTGGTCGCGCATTTGACCGTGGTTGAGGCGGCAAAACCCAAAAATGACAGTCCGGTCAGCGGCAAAACCGTGGTTTTCACCGGTACGCTCGAAAAAATGACCCGGGCCGAGGCCAAGGCCCGCGCCGAATCTTTGGGCGCGAAAGTTTCAGGGTCAGTTTCCGCCAAAACCGACCTGTTGGTCGCGGGGCCGGGTGCCGGGTCAAAAGAGAAAAAAGCCCGCGAATTGGGCATTGAGACGCTTGACGAAGACGGCTGGCTGGCCCTGATCGGCAACGCATGAGCATGGGGCGGCCGGATATCCTGTTTCCGCTGTTTGCCGGGCTTGAAACCCTTGCGGGGGTTGGGCCGAAGACGGCAAAAGCGCTGCCCGCGATGGGCATCGAGCGACCGCGCGATCTGTTGTTCACGCTGCCCCATACGGTGGTGGATCGGCGGCGGCGTGACAGCCTGCGCGAGGTTGCGCCCGGTGAGGTCGCCACCGTCGAGGTCACGGTGCTGCGCCATCAACCGCCTATCCGCAAGGGCCTGCCGTATCGCGTGATCGTCGAGGACGCCGAACTCGCCTTTCAAGTGGTGTTTTTTCGCGGCGCGCCGAAATGGATCGAGGCGCAATTGCCGATTGGCGAACGCAGGCTTTTGTCTGGCAAGGTCGAACTTTACGACAATCAGTATCAAATGCCGCATCCCGATCACATTTTGGAGCCGGATGAGGCGGGGGAGTTGGGGCAGTTTGAACCCGTCTATCCGCTGACCGCCGGGGTGACGCAAAAAACCATGGCCAAGGCCAGTGCAAGCGCTTTGGAGCGCGTGCCGGAGATGGCGGAGTGGATTGATCCGGCGTTGCGGGCGCGCGAAGGCTGGCCCGAGTTTCAGACAGCATTGGCCCAAGCACACCGTCCCTTGTCGCTGCATGAGGTGGCGGCGACGGCTCCCGCGCGACAACGATTGGCCTATGACGAACTTTTTGCCCATCAAATGACCTTGGCTTTGGCCCGTGCCCGGGTGCGTCGAGGCAAGGGCCGGGTCAATGTGGGAGAGGGTCATTTGCGCGCAAAAGTGTTGGCCGCTTTGCCGTTTCGACCCACCGGAGCACAGGCGCGCGCCATGGCGGAAATCGCTGAAGACATGGCGCAACCCGTGCGGATGAACCGGCTTTTGATGGGCGATGTCGGCTCAGGGAAAACGCTTGTGGCCTTGGACGCGCTTTTGGTCGCGGTTGAGGCGGGCGGGCAGGGCGTGATGATGGCACCGACAGAAATCCTTGCGCGTCAACATCTTGAGGGGCTCAAACCCATGGCCGAAGCGGCGGGTGTTGTGCTTGAGATTTTGACCGGGCGCGACAAAGGGAGAGAGCGCAAAGCCAAGCTCGATGCGCTTGCCCGTGGTGACATTCACATCCTTGTCGGCACCCATGCGGTGTTCCAAGACGAGGTGGTGTTTCACGATTTACGCCTCTCGATCATTGACGAACAGCACCGGTTTGGGGTCACGCAACGTCTGGCTTTGGCGCAAAAGGGGCAAGCTGTGGATGTTTTGGTGATGACGGCGACGCCGATCCCTCGCTCGCTCTCCCTGGCGCATTACGGCGATATGGACCTGTCGATTTTGGACGAAAAGCCACCCGGACGCACGCCGATCAAAACGGCCTTGAGTGCGACGGATCGGATCGACGAGGTTGTGGCACATTTACGGGGTGCGATTGAGAAAGGACGGCAGGCCTATTGGGTTTGTCCGCTGGTCGAGGAAAGCGAGCTGGTCGATATGATGGCCGCCGAGGAACGGTTCAAACATCTGCGCGCGGTTTTGGGCGAGGGGCATGTTGGGCTTGTGCATGGACAAATGCCGCCCGAGGACAAAGACCGGACCATGGCACAGTTTGCAGCCGGAGAGATCGCCGTTTTGGTGGCCACCACGGTGATTGAGGTCGGGGTCAACGTGCCCAATGCGTCGATCATGGTGATTGAGCGGGCCGAGCATTTTGGTCTGGCACAGTTGCACCAATTGCGCGGACGGGTCGGGCGCGGCGATGTCGCTTCGACCTGTTTGCTGCTCTATCAACCGCCTTTGACTGAGACCGGGCGGCGCAGGTTGGAAATTCTGCGCGAAACCGAAGATGGGTTTCGCATCGCCGAGGAAGATTTGGCAATGCGCGGCGCAGGTGATGTTTTGGGCACCGCGCAATCAGGTCTGCCGCGGTTTCGGGTGGCGGATTTGGAACGACAATCGGCGCTGATGGCCTTGGCGCAAAGCGATGCGCGCAAGGTGATGCATGATGATCCGACGCTTTCAAGCGACCGCGGGCAGGCGGTGCGTGTTCTTCTTTGGTTGATGGGAAAAGATGAGGCAATCCGTTTGATTTCAGTGGGTTAATAGATTTTAGCACAGATAATTTTCATTTTGTTCGCGAATGTTCTTAAAAAGTTCTTTACACAGGTCCATAAAAATGAGAACAAAGCGGCAACAAGTCATTAACCAACCTGTCTCAAAGGATGCTCACATGATCAAGGACCTCAAATCCGTTGCCACCCGGTCGCAAGGAACACTGGTACAAGACATGATCGGTGCAATCGCCCTTTTGGTCATCCTCTTGGGCGGGTTGAGCTTGCCGGCCTTGGTGTAAGGCCATCTTCGTTTGCCTCAGATCTGATCCCCAACCCGCAGCCCAATCTTGGGTCTGACATTTACCTGTTCCCGTCAGTGATGGTTCCTCATCCCATCAACCCCGCGGGTCTCAGATCGTACTTCCCGCCGCCTTCTTTTGAAGTGCGGCGGATTTTTTTGGCTATCGAAAGTGGGATCACGTCAGAACGTATATCCCAAACGCAACCCGCCCCAGTGTTTGCCATCCACGACAATCGGGGCAGAGAGATCTTTCATCATCATGAATTTTCCCGCTCCCATATCGCGACGATAGACCTGGAGCAGGAAGGGTTCGGTGTTACGCCCAGCCTTTAAGCCCACCCGATCACTAAAAATGCGCCGATTGCGGGAATTGGCGGCGTTCCAGGCCGGATCATGACCTTGCGGTGCGGAGAATTTAACATTGTGGGTTGGCAGATAGCCGTTTGGATCAAGCGCCGCGCAAAAGACCACCTTGGGGTTAAACTCAAGCATAGGCTCTTGAACCGCAGGCAAGACCTCATCCGTAAAGGCCGTGAAACGCGCCATGTATTGTTGTGGATTGGTGTTGGCAAGTTCAACGTAGCTTTGGTCAAAAAGGTCTGAGCGGCTGATGCGCCCCGAATTGATGCCATCAGCAAAAAGTGCTGAAATCCGAGAGGCGGCCTCTTGCACCTTGTTGATAAAGACCAAATCTTCGCTCGCGCCGCCCAGAGCAACGGTGGTTTGGAAAATGGTTTCAGAGGTGTTGATCAACTTGTCGACCCGTTCATGCGCGACATGGATACCCTCAGCAGTGGCATTGGCGGCTTTGCCGATTTGGTCAAAGGCGGGTTGGAACCGCGCGACAGCGTCCCGAACCTTGTCGGCCTCAGTGACCATGATCCGGGTGGCGTCATGGGTTTGACGCACACCTTGGGCAATTTCTGTGAGCGCCAGATCCGTTTCCGACGCAGAGGAAATCACATGACTCGCGTCAGTGGAGACACCTGTCGCCTCTTCGCGCAGCCGTCCGACCCATTCGGACAGGGTGGCAATGTTCTCTTCGATCCCGGCGGCGGCGCGGGCGGTTTTGCGCGACAATTCGTTGATCGCCTCCGCCACCACGCCAAAGCCGCGCCCGCTGTCACCGGCGCGCGCAGCCTCAATTTTGGCGTTGATGGCAAGAATATTCACCTGACGGGCAATGTCGGCGATATTGGTGTTGTCCGCCTCAACGGCACTCAGCGAACTTGCGACCCGTTCCATACGCTCCGAAAGGTCTTTCACCCATGAGGCCACGTGTTGAGATTTTTGGCCGCTTTCGCGCACAAATCCCACTGACCCCTCAACGCGATTGAGGGTTTGATCGGTGATACTGGTGACCGTCGTCAAGGCGTCGCGCACCGCGCCATTGGCGGTCATCACGTCGGTGGCGGAGGATTGCACATCCGCCAGAACCGCAATCTGACTTTTGGATTGTTCATCGACGCTGTCAAGAAATCCCGCGATATCCACAACTTCAAAGCCAAGTCGACCGGCATATTTGGCCAACAAGCTCATTCTGTGATCCGCAGATGTCGCGTTTTCAAAGTCAGGATTCGGAATCATTGAGGCCTCCAATTGCAAGAGGACAATGGACCACGCCTCTTACGAGTTCGTTAAATCCTGAGCCTTTTCGGCCAATTCAAAGGCATTTTTGGCCGCGGTGAGGGCCAAAAGGATCGACGCGTGGCGATTTTTATAGTCGCGCGCGGGCAAAAGTGCCTCAAACCCATCAAACGGCGCAGAAGGCACCGGGCCGTTCTGTTTCAAAAACGCCTCAAGTTCGTCGCGCGCTTGCGACAGTTCGGCTCCGGTCCGCCCGATGACCTGCGCGCCCAGCACGGATGCTGCCGCCTGACCCAGCGCACAGGCCTTGACGTCTTGGGCAAAGCGCAGGACTTTTCCGTCCGCCACATCCAAATCCACGGTCACGGTCGAGCCACAGAGCGGCGCGCGCTCGCGCACGCTGGCCTGTGGCGTCTCAAGGCGCCCGGTCAGCGGAATATCGGCGGCCAGAGCCAAGAGTTTGCCAGAGTAGAGCTTGGCCAGTTCGACGGTGCTTTGAGCGGACATGGTTTGCCTTTCATCAACTGCTCTCTTAGATAGGTCACAGACCCGCCTATGGAAAGGACCTGCCATGCGCTTTGACCCGGCTTCGCTCAAATATGATGACAAAGGGCTGATCCCGGCCATCGCCCAAGACGCCGAGAGCGGTGATGTTTTGATGATGGCGTGGATGAATGAGGCGGCGGTGCAAAAGACCCTGGAGACGGGGCGGGTGACCTATTGGTCGCGCTCGCGGCAGGCGTTTTGGATCAAGGGCGAGACCTCGGGTCATGTGCAGGAGCTGGTCGATTTTCGTTATGATTGCGACAGCGATTGCATCCTTGTGACGGTGGCCCAGACCGGGCCTGCCTGCCACACCAATCGCCGGTCGTGTTTTTACCGCGCGGTGCGCGATGGGGATGTGGTTGAGTTGATGTCACCCATGGCGTGAGGTTTGCCTCATAAGCCTCTAAAATAACTCACCTTAACCCGATCATTGCCTTAACGTCGTCAGGCGACAATCCCTCTTCGCGAAACTTTGAAATCGCCTTGGCATCGGCGCGTTTGGCAAGCCGTATACCTTTGGAATCGCGGATCAAAGCGTGATGGTGATAGGCGATTTCGGGCAAATCCAACAGCGCTTGCAACAGCCGGTGAATCTGGGTCGCCTCTCTTAAATCCGCGCCGCGTACGGCCTCGGTCACGCCCTGATGTGCATCATCCAACACCACCGAGAGATGATAGGCGGCGGTGCCGATCTCTTTACGGGCCAGCACGATGTCCCCAACGTGATGGATCAACTCTCTGGCATCTAAATGATGGGTGCCGGGGGCGTCGGGACCGGTTTCCACCCATGAGAACCGCGTCACATCCCCCAGATATTCCACGGCTTTTTGCATATTGAGCCGCACCGCCTCACCATGGCGAAACGATGCCATCGCACGGTGACGACAGGTGCCGGGATAGATCACACCATCCGGCCCCATCGGCGCGCCTTCTTGCGGGGCGGAAAGCGCGTTCATCACGTCGCGGCGGGTGCAGGAACAGGGGTAGATCAGGCCCAATTCCTCAAAGCGACTCAAAGCACTTGCGTAGATGTCTTCGCGTGCCGTGACATGCAGGACGGGTTCAGGCCAGGACAGGCCGAGCCAGCGCAAATCGGCATAGATCAAGGTCTCCCATTCCGGGCGACAGCGGGTGATGTCTCCGTCTTCGATGCGCAACAGGAACAGCCCGCCCTGCGCCCGCGCGCGCTCATAGGCGGTCAGCGCCGAATAGGCATGCCCCAGATGCAAAGGCCCGGTGGGGCTTGGGGCAAACCGGGTGACGTAGCGCGTCGCAGGGGGCATTACGGGCGATGCCTGCGATCACGCCGATCCTCGCGCGTTTGAAAAATCAAAATCCACGCCAGAAGGATGAACATCGGATGGGTCAATCCGCCCGAAAAGATCAGCGCAGGCACCCAGATCAAAAAGGTCAAAATGGCCACAAAGGGCCGCCCCGTCAGCAGGATCGACAGGGGTGGCAAGAAAATCGCGAGGATGTAATTCAAGGCAAGCCTCCTAAACCTCCGCCGCGCCCAACCAAGCTGTGAACGCGTCTTTGGCGCGGTCTGTATAGCCTTTATAACGCTCTTTTCGGCCCTTGCGACCGCCCCGCATCCCGTCCAACGGCGGGAAAAGGCCAAAGTTCACATTCATCGGCTGAAAGCTCTTGGCCTCAGCCCCGCCCGTGATGTGATGAATGAGCGCGCCCATGGCGGTGGTGCCGGGCGGCGGGGTCATCTTTTGGCCCAAAAGTTCGGCTGCGGCCAAACGACCGGCGAGCAATCCCATGGCGGCGGATTCCACATAGCCCTCAACGCCCGTGACCTGTCCGGCAAAGCGGATATTGGGCCGGGATTTGAGGCGCATTTGATCATCCAAGAGCGTTGGAGAATTCAAAAACGTGTTGCGGTGAATGCCACCCAACCGGGCGAAACTGGCATTCTCCAAACCCGGAATCATTTTTAAAACAGCGGTTTGCGCGCCATATTTCATCTTGGTCTGAAAGCCGACAATGTTCAAAAGCGTGCCGAGTTTGTTGTCGCGGCGCAGTTGCACCACGGCGTAAGGTTTGACATCCGGCTGATGCGCATTGGTCAGGCCGATCGGCTTCATCGGACCGAACCGAAGCGTCTCGCGACCGCGTTCGGCCATGACCTCGATCGGCAGACAGCCGTCGAAATACCCGGCTGTTTCGCCTTCGTGGAACTCGGTCTTTTCCGCCGCCAAAAGCGCGTCGATAAAGGCCTCATATTGGTCCTTGGTCATCGGGCAGTTGAGATAGGCTTTTTGCTCTTCCTCGGTCTCCCCCTTGTCATAACGCGACTGCATCCAGGCCACATCCATGTTGATGCTCTCGGCATAGACGATGGGGGCGATGGCGTCGAAAAATGCCAAACGGTCGGTTCCGGTCTCGCGCGCAATCGCCTCGCCAAGCGCGGGCGAGGTCAGCGGACCCGTGGCAAAAATCCAAGTGCCCTCGCTGGGCAATTCGGTGATCTCGCCATATTCGACGGAGACGTTCGGCAGGGCTTTGAGCGCCGCCGTGACGCTCTCGGCAAAGGGATCGCGGTCCACGGCCAAGGCACCGCCCGCGGGCAATCGGTGCTTGTGCGCCATCGCCATGATCAAGCCATTGGCCGCGCGCATTTCCCAATGCAACAGGCCGACGGCGTTTTGTTCGTCATCATCCGAGCGGAACGAGTTGGAACAGACCATCTCGCCGAAATTCCCGGTGTGATGGGCGAATGTGCCCACTTCGGGACGCATTTCATGAAGCACGACTTTGAGGCCCATATGGGCCGCCTGCCATGCCGCTTCGGACCCGGCCATGCCGCCGCCGACGATGTGAAGTGTTTTCTCTGTCATACTTCGGGATGTAGATCAAAGCGGGGAGAAAGGAAAGATGGCGCAGGGGCCATTTCATTGATCCTTTGAGGGCAAGGAGCGCGGCCCGCGCCCTCTAAAACCGATAAAAAACCCCACACATCAGACTGACGTGTGGGGCAGGTTTGATCGTCTTGATCCTGGGCAGGATGGGCCCGTCAACGCCTTCGCCGTTCAGGCAGGTGACATCCAACTCTTTGATATTGCCGTAGATCGCCTCACCCTCTCATCAGACGCGTTTTAGAGGGGGCGTTAACTTTTATAAACTGTGTGGAAATATGTGGTGATTTGGATACATGCGCTGCAAAAACGCACACATCACTCAACAAAAATCACATAGAAAAAGCCGCCAGAACCGTAAGTTCGAGCGGCTTTTGCCTATCCTATAAGGGAGATAGGGCGATGTCCTCACATTGCCATGAGGGGCTTTTGCGCCTTATACCTCCGCCGCACCGTCCTCTTCCTCATCGCTTTCGGCGATCCAGGCCACCGATACGACCTCTTCGCCTTTGCCGGTGTTGAACACCTTCACACCACCTGCCGAGCGCGAGCGGAAGGAGATGCCTTGGACCGGGCAGCGGATGGATTGGCCTTTTGAGGTGGCCAGCATGATCTGGTCCTCGATGCCGACCGGGAAGGAGGCCACAAGATCGCCGGTTTTCGACGTCAGTTTGAAAGCGCCAACGCCCAGACCGCCGCGTCCACGGATCGGATAGTCGTGGGAAGAGGACGTCTTGCCCAGACCCTGCGCCGTGATGGTGAGAATGAGCTCCTGCGCCCCAAGCATTTCAGCGTACCGCTCATCCGAAAGTGCACCTTCATCGGACAGAGTTTCATCGGTATTTTCTGCCTCTTCAACCGCATCCACTTCTGTCTCGTCCTCGCTGCCCATTTCGGCCCGGAAACGGCGGATGAAAGCAATGCGCTCGGCGGGGTCGGCATCAAAGTGTTTGATCACCGACATTGACACGACCTCATCGTCGGTGCCCAGTTTGATCCCGCGCACACCGGTCGAGGCGCGCGAGTTGAACACACGCACGTCGGTGACCGGGAAACGAATGGCGCGACCAGATGAGGTCACCAGCATAACATCATCATTTTCATCACAAATCCGGGCGTTGATCAGGCGGGTGCCGATCTCTTCGCCTTCGAATTTCATCGCGATCTTGCCGTTGGATTTCACATTGGTGAAATCAGACAGGCGGTTGCGACGCACCGAGCCTTTCGAGGTGGCAAAGACGATCTGAAGCCCGTCCCAATCCAACTCGTCGCGGTCCACCGGCATGATCGCCGCAATGCCCACGCCCGTCGGGATCGGCAGGATATTGACGATCGGTTTGCCTTTGGCCGTCCGGCCACCGAGCGGCAAGCGCCAGGTTTTCAACTTATAGGCCATGCCATCATCGGTGAAGAACAAAAGCTGCGTGTGGGTGTTGGCGACAAACAGCGTGGTGATCACGTCTTCGTCCTTGGTCGCCATGCCCGACAGGCCCTTGCCGCCGCGTTTTTGCGCGCGGTAATCGGCCAGAGGCGTGCGTTTGGCCCAACCGGAGGCGGTGATGGTGACCACCATATCCTCTTTTTCGATCAGATCTTCGTCTTCCATATCGCCCGACCAATCGACAATCTCGGTGCGGCGCGGCACGGCGAACAGGGTTTTCACCTCGATCAGCTCGTTGGAAATGATCTCCATGATCCGTTCGCGCGAAGCGAGGATGGCGAGGAAATCTTTGATCTTGCCGGCGAGCTCTTGCAACTCGTCGGTGACCTCTTTGACGCCGATCTGGGTCAGGCGTTGCAGACGCAGATCAAGGATCGCGCGGGCTTGGGTCTCGGACAGGTTGTAGGTGCCATCGTCGTTCATCTTATGGCTCGGATCGTCGATCAACCGGATGTAATCGGCGATGTCCATCGCGGGCCAGCGACGTTCCATCAATTTCGCCCGCGCTTCCGCCGCATCGGCAGAAGAACGGATGGTGGCGACGACTTCGTCGACATTGGTCACAGCCACGGCCAAACCACAAAGGATATGGGCGCGGTCGCGGGCTTTGCGCAGTTCAAACGCGGTGCGCCGCGCCACGACTTCTTCGCGGAAGGTGATGAAATGCTCCAAGAACTGGCGCAGGGTCATCTGTTCCGGGCGACCGCCGTTGAGCGCCAACATGTTGCACCCAAACGAGGTTTGCAGCGGGGTGAAGCGGAACAATTGGTTCAGCACCACCTCCGGCGTTGCATCGCGTTTCAGCTCGACCACAACCCGCACACCGACACGGTCGGATTCGTCTTGGACATGGGCGATGCCTTCGACGCGCTTGTCCCGCACCAGCTCGGCGATTTTTTCGATCATCGTCGCCTTGTTGACCTGATAGGGGATCTCATCCACGACGATGGCGTAGCGGTCTTTGCGGATTTCTTCGACGCGGGTCTTGGCGCGGATCACCACGGAGCCACGGCCCTCAAGATAGGCTTTGCGCGCGCCAGAACGGCCCAAGATCATCGCGCCCGTCGGGAAATCGGGCGCAGGCACAATTTCCATCAACCGTTCGGAGGACACGTCCGGGTTTTCGATCAGCGCCAAAGTGGCGTCGATCACTTCGCCCAGATTGTGCGGCGGGATATTGGTGGCCATGCCGACGGCGATCCCGCCCGCGCCATTGACCAACATGTTCGGGAACCGCGCCGGAAGCACGGTCGGCTCGCGGTCTTTGCCGTCATAGTTCAGGGTGAAATCGACGGTGTCTTTGTCAATATCGGCCAAAAGATAAGCGGCCGGTTTGTCCATCCGCACTTCGGTGTAGCGCATCGCCGCGGCGGCATCGCCATCCATCGAACCAAAGTTGCCCTGACCATCGAGCAAGGGCAGGGACATCGAAAACGGCTGCGCCATACGCACAAGGGCGTCATAGATAGCGCTATCACCATGCGGGTGGTATTTCCCCATGGTGTCGCCGACGGACCGCGCCGATTTGCGGTAAGATTTGTCGTGGGTGTTGCCCGCCTCATGCATCGCAAACAGGATGCGGCGGTGAACCGGTTTCAACCCGTCGCGCAAATCCGGGATCGCGCGGCTGACGATCACGCTCATGGCGTAATCGAGGTAGGAGCTTTTCATCTCCTGGGTGATGGAAATCTTCGGCCCGTCCCATGCCATCGGCACAATCGGAGTTTCGTCTTCGTTTTCAGGGGTTTCTGGAGTGTCGCTCACGGTGTCCGCCTGTTGTTTGGTGCGATCTATATAATGTTATGCGGCATCTTACATCATACGGGATGTGGGGTGCAATGGGGGAACCGGGGATGATTTTGTCGGAACGACCCCATCGGATGAGATGCCTTTGGCAGCCAAGTCAGAAGAGTGACAACATATTGTTTTTATAGACAATTAACCAATTTCAGGCAGACTGAGTCTCAGGGAGGCAAATTGACAGGAAACACCCAAGCAACAGGAGAGACCTTGATGGCAACAGCGCAGCAAAACCAGATGAGTGACACCGAGATGATGCTCACGGGATATGGCCTGACTTTGGCGGAATTCACTTACCGAATGCCGGATCACCAAAGCGTGCTGAATACGTTTTCATGGCAGCTCTACGATCTTGCGCCGGATTATCCGAAATTGTTCAAATTCATCGCGTTTTGGCATGAGACCATCGAAGGCCCGTTGCACCATGTGCGTTTCACCCATCGCAAATTGATCTCACCGGGCGAATGGCGCAATTGCGTCGGCGAATTTACCATTCATTGAAGGCCATGCCTGAAAGCAAAGCGCGCGGCGGGGCACGATCCGCCGTGGCTCAAAACCGTTTCAACAGCTTTTTGAGCGGTGTGGTCGCATCGCCGCTGTAGGAGGCCTCCGACACCTGACGAAACCGATCCCGCAGCGCCTCGGCGCGCAGATCGGCCAAAGGCCCACCCACCCGCTTGCGACTGCGGCGCGCGGTGGGAAAGGGGACCACAATGGGTGCGGTGGGTTTCTTTTGTTTCATATCCTGAAGATTCGCACAAAGCCCGGCGATTTCAATCCTGAAAACACATTTGTGAGCGCGGTTTCGGCAAAAAATGGCGAGATGGTTAAAACTGCATCCGCGTGAAAGCCGGGTTTAACGTGCCGCCGCGCAAGATCTCCGCTCAGCGCGACCTTGTCCACGCCATGATCCAAAGTGCCACAAACACCAGCGAGAACAAGAAATTCCAGCCCGCCATGGTGATGCCAAGGCCCCATGTGTCCCAAACGATCTCGTCACACAGAACAAGTTTCGCCGCCCCGGCAGAGGGCAAAAGATCCATGCCGGACAGGCCAGACAGGCCTGGGCCAGAGGAGGTGCAGGAGCTTGGACCGGGCCACCAGCCCTGTTCGACACCGGCGTGAAACAGACCAAGGCCAGAGGAGACCACCATCACCAGCGCGCCCAAAACCAGCAAAAGCCGCAGGCGGGTCGCCAGAAACAGCGCGCCGATGACAATGACGATGGCATGGGGCCAGCGTTGCCACAGGCACATCGCGCAGGGCGCATAGCCCATGGCCTGAAACACAAACGCTCCCAAAAGGATCGACAGCGATCCCAGCGCGGCCAAAAGGGCCAAATGCAGGCGGGTGAGACGAGAAATCAAAGCTGTCATAGGAATTTCACGGCGTAAAAGCCGCCCACAAGCAAGAGGATGAGCACGGTGAACACCAGTCCCAACCGGCGCTCGATAAAGTCGCGGATCGGATCGCCAAATTTCCACAACAGGGCGGCGACGACGAAAAACCGGATCGAACGCGCGGCAATCGAGGCGACGATGAACACCGGCAAGGACAGTTGCGTGGTGCCCGACAAGATGGTGATCACCTTATAGGGGAAGGGCGTGACCCCCGCGATCAACACGGCCCAGGCACCCCATTCATTATATTTGACGGCGAATTCGTCGAAATAGGCGTCTTTGCCATAGAATTCCAACACCGGGCGACCAATGGTTTCAAACGCGCCAAAGCCGATCCAATAGCCCAACATCCCGCCCAAAACAGAGGCCAAAGTGGCGATTCCGGCGATTTTGAACGCATCCTTCGGGCGCGCCACGATCAGCGGAATCATCAAAATGTCTGGCGGGATCGGAAAGACCGAGCTTTCCACAAAGGCGACAACCGCCAAGGCCCAAAGCGCATGCGGACTTTCCGCCAAGGACATCGTCCAATTGTACAACCGCTTTAGCATACGCCGAAAATCCCCGCTTGTTCTCGGTCTATAGGCCCCATTCTTCTCCAAGGGTCAAGCATATGCCGGGTGCTTTCGGCTTGTCGGCGTGATGGGTGACGTTATTGTGAGCATAGTTTTGATTTTGGCCGAGGGTGAGTGATGAAATGGCAAGGTCGGCGCGGGTCGCGCAACATTGAGGATCGGCGGTCCATGAGCGGCGGCAAGGCCGTGGGCGGGATCGGCGGCTTGGGCCTGATCGCGGTTGTGGTGATCGGCTATTTCCTCGGCATCGACGTCACGCCGCTGCTCGAAGGGGCAGGGGGCATCAGCACCCAAACCCAGACCACCCAAATCACCGCTGCCGATGAAGAGGCGGCGCAATTCGTCTCCGTCACCCTGGCCGACACCGAAGAGATTTGGACCGGAGTCTTTGCCGATCAATTGAACACGCGCTATCAACCGCCGATTCTGGTGCTCTATAAAGGCGTGACCCAAAGCCCCTGTGGCTCGGCTTCGGGGGCGACCGGGCCGTTTTATTGCCCTTCGGATCAAAAAGTCTACCTCGACACCGATTTCTTCACCACGATGAGCCGCACACTGGGCGCGAAGGGCGATTTTGCCGCCGCTTACGTGGTCGCGCATGAAGTGGCGCATCATGTCCAAAACGAATTGGGCATTTTGGGCCAGGCCAATGCCTACCGCGCGAAAGTGTCGGAGGACAAAAGCAACGCCGTCTCGGTGATGATCGAGCTTCAGGCCGATTGTTATTCCGGGATTTGGGCGAAAAAGGCCGATGAGGCCTTTGGGTCGATTGAGCATGGCGACATTCGCGAGGCGTTGAATGCGGCCAAACAAATCGGCGATGACACGTTGCAAAAGAACGCCGGACGCGTGCCGCAGCCGCACACCTTTACTCATGGCACCTCCGAGCAGCGCCAAACCTGGTTTGCGACCGGCTATAAAACCGGGGATTTGGCCTCTTGTGACACTTTTTCTGCGGATCGGTTATAAATCTGACAAATCCCTCTTGTCGTCGCCCGCGAGCTTCGATAAATGCCCTTTACCGCGCCGATGTGCGCGGGACTTTTGCCCGTGTGGTGGAATTGGTAGACACAGGGGATTCAAAATCCCCCGCTGTAACAGGCTTGGCGGTTCGAGTCCGCCCACGGGTACCATTATTAAAAGGGGTTTCTACCAAGTTCCCTTTTAGCCGCCAGTTGGTCACCAGTTGGTCACCAGAGAATTGCTCTGGATTACTCCCAAAACAAAGCTTCACTATTGAGTGCTCACTTGGTGCTGTTGTAACTTATGTGCAACAAGGCGGGTCGCATCCTATTGAAACTCAAACCCGAGCAGATCTTCCTTGGTATGAATCGTCTCACATAAATCGCGACGGTAGGCTCGTATACCATAACATGCATCAATGATCGTTTCTTTCAACACAAGCTCTTCGGACCAATCAGCGTTATCAAACCGCTCAAATACAACTTTTTTCAAATACTCCAATCTCTCTTGCGACTTAGTCTCAAAGGTTAATCCTGAGAAATAGCTCATCGCCCCGATGCAGACAGTCGCCTCTTCCTCCCAAGGCCAAACTTGCATAACAGCTCTCAATTCCGGTTCAAGATAACGTGCGGAATGCCAGTAATTACAGACAGCCGTGATCACGGCAGCCGCTCTGTCATCGAAAAAGTCATTCTCGCGAAAATATGCGAATGCCGTTCGGTAGCGTTGCAGCCCCTTATCGTCACAGTCAAACAGCAAGGCATAAGCGTATACGCCAGCGTCAAATTGGTGCTCGAAGTCTCCCCAGAACATGTCATGGACCAAGGCTCTATCTTCCTTGGAAACATCCCGATCATGCTTGGCAGCTTGCCAAATGTGATTCAAACGCGTTTCGGTATCCATCAGTCTATAATGTCCTTCGGTTTTTGGGCCGCAGCACGGGCTATTGAAATGGTATCCTCAACGCGCAGGGGTTGGATAGGCGACCTCTTTAAGCAGTACCAAAAAGAATTTTAGATGGATGTTCTTGATCCAAAGAATATTGAGAGGAAAGAGGTGAGTGTTGTGTTTTTTAAGGGAGTAGGGCGTTTTATCGCGATTTGGGGAATTCAAAGCGTAGCGTTGGTGGTGACAACGTTTGTCTACACGGGGCTGTTTCACAGCAATATCTATTGGCCCTTTGCGCCCCTCAGCCAAAGTGCGGGCGGGACCTTGGACTATGTCTTTGTCGCGCTGTTTACCCTTGTTACGCTGTTTCTATCGCTGCGAGCAAGGTCGGTCTCTCGCACCACGATGACATGGATCGCCTATATTTTCTTTGGTGCGGCTTTGCTTGTGAGCAATGTCGTTGTGTTTTTCCTGTCGGGAGTCTTTTTCATCGGGGAAAGCCTTTGATGTTGCGACACAGAACGTGTTCGACAACCATAGTGTTGACCAAACAGGATGAACCTCTTCGCCATAAAAGGCCAAAGGTTCCCAAACCGAGCCACGGGCGTTAGGCTGAGTTCAGTGAGCTGCGAATCGAGACTTTGGGGGTTGGGGTGATACTATTGCCCAGATTTGACCTTCAATTCAGTCATATTGACCACAAGGTCGCGCCTTTAGGGCAATGTGACTGCAATCACTCCTGTATTCTGGCTTTATAACCAAACAAAACTTCAGGGATCTCTCATGAAAAACACCACAGTTCTCGGCGCATTTGGCGCTTTGGCCCTTTTGGGCGCCACTTTGGCCACGCCAGCCGCCGCCGATAAACTCGATGACGTTTTGGGCTCGGGCAAGCTGCGTTGCGCCGTTGTACTCGACTTCCCGCCCATGGGCTACCGTGACGCCAACAACGAACCGGCCGGCATGGATGTCGACATCTGTAAAGATCTCGCAAGCCGCATGGGCGTTGATGCCGAAGTCGTAGGCGTCACCTGGGCCGAACGTATTCCGTCGCTGATCTCTGGCCGCACCGATGTGGCGATTGCCTCCTCTTCGGACTCGCTTGAACGCGCCCAGACCGTGGGTTTCACCATCCCCTACATGGTGTTCCAGTTCCAATCCCTGCTGCCCGCGGATTCCGAGATCACCGAATGGGACCAGTTGAAAGACGCCAATGTCGGTGTCGCGGTTGGCACGACCTATGAATCCGAACTGACCGATTACAGCGCCGCCAATTGGCCGGACGGCAAAGGCAAGATCACCACCTTCCAAGCCGAAAACGACACTTACCTTGCCGTGTCCCAAGGCCGCGTCGAAGCCGGGATCGCCACAGACACCGCCATCGCCAACATTCTGCAATCGGACAGCTTTTCCAACCTCAAAGCCGGTCCCGTGGCCCCCTTTGGTGCGGATATCGTCGGCTTTATGACCCAGCGCAACGAATTTGGCTGGATCAACTACCTCAACCTCTACATCAACCACGCCTATCGCGACGGCACGCTCGGTGATCTCTATGAGACACATATCGGTGGCGAAATGCCTGACCTGACGACCGTTGGCGTTTATTATTAAACCCTGAGTACGTTTAACCTTGGCGGCGGCAGGCACCCCCTGTCGCCGTCCAACTTATGGGTCATTTGGATGGATTATCAATTCCACTGGCGACCAGTTATTCAGGCTCTTCCCGATCTTCTGAAAGCCTCTCTGGTCACACTTCAGGTCTCTCTTATCGCGATGGCACTTGGCCTGATGATCGGCCTTGTGCTCTATTTCTTTCGGGCCAGCCAATTGCGCGTTCTGCGCGGGTTTGGCTCCACCTGGGTCGAAATTGCGCGCAACACGCCTTCGCTGTTCCAAATTTTCGTGTTCTATTGGGGCCTTGGCGAGTTCGGGATTTTCCTCAGCTCCTATACGGCGGTTGTTGCCGCGCTGACCTTCAATTGCGCGGGGTATATGGCCGAGACCTATCGCGGTGGCTTTAATGCCGTGAACGCCGGTCAGGACAAGGCCGCACGTACGCTGGGCATGACCCGGTTTCAATCCATGCGCTATGTGGTGTTGCCGCAAGTGTTGCGCGCCATTTACGGGCCGATGACGAACCAGTTCACCTGGGTCATTCTGGCCTCCTCTCTGGGGATGTTGGCGGGTCTGCGTGAATTGTCGGGCGAGACGCAATATTTCAACTCGCGCACCTTCCGCACTTTTGAATTCTTCGCCGCCACAGCCGTGATCTACTATCTGATCGCGAAAATGGCGCTTCTGTTGATGGCCCTTCTTGGACGGCCCTTGTTCAAAGCGGAAAGGGCAAAGTCATGACGGATGTCTTTACCACGCTTCAATGGAGCGATCTGATCTTCCTGCTGGAAGGGGCTTGGAAAACCGTTCAAATCTCTGTCGTCTCCATCCTTTTGGGCACATTGTTGGGCATGGTCTTCGGCTGGCTGATGTCGCTGAACAACAAGCTGATCACCTTTGCGGTCATGGCCGTGCTGGATGTGTTCCGCTCGGTGCCTTTGCTGATCCAATTGATCCTGTTTGACAGTTTCGTGGCAATTGCGGGCTTTCCGTTGCCGGCATTTTGGTCGGGCACGATCGTGTTGATCGTCTACACCGCCTCGCTTGTGGCTGTGGTTGTACACTCGGGCATCGACTCTGTGCCTGCGGGTCTGCGCGCCGCCGCGCGGTGTTTGGGGATGAGTTATTGGCAGGAAATGCGCCATGTGACCACGCCCGTGGGCCTGCGCACGGCGTTTCCGTCCTGGCTTGGTGTCGCACTGGCGACCATCAAAGACTCCGCTCTGGTCTCGGCCATCGGCTATGTCGAATTGCTGCGCGCCTCGCAAATCCTCAACACCCGCACCCAAGAGTCGGTTAAAATCATGCTGCTGGTCGGCCTGATCTACTTTATCATCTCCTACCCGCTGTCGCGATTGGGCGCACGTTACGAACAGAGGCAAAAATCATGATCGTACTGGAAAACCTGCACAAATCCTTTGGCCCTCTGGAAGTTCTCAAAGGCATTAACCTGACCGTGGACAACGGCGAGGTCGTCTCGCTGATCGGCGCATCTGGCTCGGGCAAATCGACGCTGCTCTATTGCATCAACGCGCTCGAAACCATTGATGGCGGCAAGGTCACCGTCGATGGGGTGGAGGTGCATGCCAAGGGCACCGACATCAACAAGCTGCGCCAGAAATTGGGCACGGTGTTTCAGCAATGGAACTCGTTCCCGCATCTGACCGCGCTGGAAAATGTTGCCCTCGCGCCGCGTGTGGTGTCGAAATTCAGCCGCAAAGACGCGCAAGAGATCGCCGCCAAGCAACTCAAACACGTTGGTCTGGGCGACAAGCTCAACCACTATCCGTCGCAGCTTTCGGGCGGTCAGCAACAGCGTCTGGCGATTGCCCGCGCGCTGGCGATGGAACCGACCTATATGTTGTTTGACGAAGCCACCTCGGCGCTTGACCCGGAGCTTGTCGGCGAAGTGCTCGACATCATGCGGCTTCTGGCCTCTGAGGGCATGACGATGATCGTCGTCACTCATGAGATGAGCTTTGCCCGCGATGTCTCTGATCGCGTTGCGTTTTTCAAGAAAGGCGTTTTGGCCGAAATCGGCGCGCCGGAAGATGTGATGAACAATCCGCAAGATCCCGATCTGCAACGGTTCCTCTCGACCATCGGCTAATCCTCTCAGATCACACAGCCAAAGAACCGCCGTTCCTCACACAGGAGCGGCGGTTTTTCGTGTGTGACATTGCGGTCCAAACGAAAACCCCCGCGCCATGTTTCGGGCGCGGGGGGAAACTTGTTTGGTGCGGCAGCGGTGCGTCGCGGCTCTTATCCCGCCAAAAGCGCTGCGTTGCCGCCCGCCGCCGTGGTGTCGACGCACATGTGCCGCTCATGGGCGACATGGGCCGCATCGGGCAGGGCGGTGATCAGTGGCAGGATCGCGCCCTCACGCAGGGACAGCGCCTCGGCATAGGCGCGCGGCTCTTCGCCCCAATAGATCACGCCATCAAACCCGGTGAGGGTGGTCAAAACGGCGGGGTCCATCGTGCCTATGCATGGGACCGCAACCCCGCCCAAGGCCTGAACGGCGGCGATTTGTGCATCAACGGCGGCCTGTCCCGGCCCCATGCACAGGATCGGTGCGCGCGCATAGGTGCGCAAGGTGTTGGCCTCACCAGTCGGTCCCGGCATCTCGGTGGCCGCCAAAAGCCCGCCGCTTTGGGTCTTGGCAAGTGAAGTCTTGGCCAGCGCCGCTTTGAGCGCCTCCAGATCACAGGGCGTGTCCCAAACCCCCGCCTCGGTCGCGGCCTGCGGTTTGATAAAACGGGTCAGGTAGCTCGGCCCCCCAGCTTTTGGCCCCGTGCCCGAAAGCCCTTCGCCGCCAAAGGGTTGGCTGCCAACGATGGCACCGATTTGGTTGCGGTTCACATAGAGGTTGCCGACATGAATGCCATCCGCGATCTCTTGCACCCGCGTATCGATCCGCGTGTGCAACCCAAAAGTCAGGCCAAAACCGCGCGCGTTCACATCCGCAATCACCTTGTCCAACTCATGCGCCTTGAAAGTGGCGACATGCAGCACAGGCCCAAAAATCTCGCGCTCCAGATCGGCAATGCCGCCGACTTTCAACAGGGTCGGGGCAACGAACAGCCCAGATTCTGGCGCATCACCGCGATGCAGCAGCGCGCCCTTGGCCGCGTTTGCGGCGATATAGGCGTTGATGCTGTCATAGGCCGCCTGGTTGATCACCGGACCGACATCGGTGGTCAACGCCCAGGGGTCGCCAACGCAAAGCTCATCCATCGCGCCTTTGAGCATTTCGATAAAATGCGGGGCAATGTCGTCTTGGACATAGAGGCAGCGCAGTGCAGAACAGCGTTGGCCCGCAGATTGGAACGCCGAGGCCACGATGTCGCGCACGGCTTGCTCGGGCAGGGCGGTCGAGTCGACCAGCATGGCATTCAACCCGCCGGTTTCCGCGATCAACGGCGCACCCGCGTCCATATGGGTTGCCATGGCCCGGCGGATGGATTGGGCGGTGGCGGTCGAGCCGGTGAACACCACGCCGCCCACGCGCGCGTCCGAGGTCAGGGTGCGCCCCACGGTGGAGCCAAGCCCGGTGATCAGTTGCAGAGCGGATTTTGGCACGCCCGCCTCATGCAGCAATGACACGGCGATGCTGGCAATCACCGGCGTGGCTTCGGCGGGTTTGGCGATGACGCCATTGCCTGCCGCCAGAGCCGCGCCGATTTGGCCAGAGAAAATCGCCAGAGGGAAATTCCACGGGCTGATCGCGGTGAAAATCCCGCGCGCATCCATCATGTCGCCGCGCATCTCGGCCTGACCGGCGTAATAGCGCAGGAAATCAACGGCTTCGCGCAGCTCACCGACGCAATCAGCCAAGGTCTTGCCCGCCTCACGCGCCAAAGTGGCAAAGATCAGACCGGTGTTGGCCTCGTAAAGATCGGCGGCGCGGCGCAGGACCTGCGCACGCTCAGATACGGGCGCATCCCATGTGGTCGCATCCTCGATGGCACGCAGGGCAGTGGCCTCATCGGCTTCCAAAACCGCGCTCACGACCTCGCCTGTGGCCGGGTTCACAACATCGCAGGTCACGCCTGTGGCCGGGCGCAGGGTGATCGGCCCGGCCTCGGGCAGGGGCACATCGCGGGCCGCGTAAATCTTAGTCAAACAGGCCTCATCCGAGAGATCAAAGCCTTTGGAATTGGTCCGGCCTTCGGTGGCAAACATATCTTTCGGGGTGCGCAACCCAGAGGGAGGGGTGGCGGCGGCCAGCGCGGTGAACGGATCGGCGGCGATCTCTTCCGGGCTGACGTCTTCGTCCACCAATTGGTTCACAAAGGACGAGTTCGCGCCGTTCTCAAGCAGGCGGCGGACCAGATAGGCCAACAAATCGCGATGCGCGCCAACCGGGGCGTAAATCCGACAGCGGGTTTTTTCGTCTTTGATCACAACATCATGCAGTTGCGCCCCCATGCCATGCAGGCGCTGGAATTCAAACGGACGACCCTCGGCCATGTCCAAAATCGCAGCGACGGAATGGGCGTTATGGGTGGCAAATTGCGGATAGATCCGATCCGAATAGCCAAACAATTTGCGCGCATTGGCGATGTAGCTGACATCGGTCGCGGTCTTGTTGGTGAACAGCGGGAAATCGTCGAGACCTTCGACCTGCGCCCGTTTCATTTCGGTGTCCCAATAGGCGCCTTTGACCAGACGGACCATGATTTTGCGATCTAGATGCGTGGCCAGCGCGTTGAGCCAGTCAATCGTCTGACCGGCGCGTTTGCCATAGGCCTGCACCACCACGCCAAACCCATTCCAGCCCGCGAGATCGGCACTCGTCAGCACAGCTTCGATCACTTTGAGCGAGAGGACCAGACGGTCCTGTTCTTCGGCGTCGATATTCAGGCCGATCCCGGCCTGTTTCGCCATCACCGAGAGATCATGCACGATCGGCACCAGTTCCGCCATCACGCGCGCCTCTTGGGCGACCTGATAGCGCGGGTGCAGGGCCGAGAGTTTGATCGAGATGCCGGGATTGGTTTCGACCGAGCCGTGGACAGCGGCCTTGGCGATGCTTTTGATCGCATCGCTGTAAGATTTGGCATAGCGCGTGGCGTCGGCTTTCGTCATCGCGGCCTCGCCCAACATGTCATAGCTATAGGTATAGCCCTGTTTTTCGCGCTCACGGGCGCGCTCCAGCGCCTTGTCGATGGTCTGACCCAAAACGAACTGACGGCCCATCTGTTTCATCGCCTGACCCACGGCCACGCGGATCACCGGCTCGCCCACACGTTTGATCGCCGCGCGCAACACACGCGCCACGCCCGGATCGCGTTCGTCCAACACCCGCCCCGTGAGCATCAGCGCCCATGTCGAGGCGTTGACCAGCGGCGAGGAGGCCTCGCCAATATGTTTCGACCAATCGGAGGGGGCAATTTTATCTTCGATCAGCGCGTCGATGGTTGTGGCATCCGGCACGCGCAACATCGCTTCGGCCAAACACATCAGCGCCACGCCCTCCTGGGTTGAGAGGCCATATTCCGCGAGAAATTTTTCCATCAAACCGGGGTTGGCCTCGGCCCGAATGCGGCGAATGTAACCTGCCGCCCGGTTCGAAATCGCCACGCGTTCCGGCTCCGTCAGGGCGCCCTGTTGCATGAGGTCTTTCAAGACATCCTGTTCAGGTGCAATTTTGGCGCGCCCTGAAAACGTGTCGAACTTATGATCGAACATGGTCCACTCCGGAATTTGTTTCACCCTGAATATCTGCGTTCCTCTGGTCGTTGCGTCCAAAAGCGCGTATTGATGCAGACAAATCGTACAAAAATATCCCGCAAAAAGGACGAATAATGATTATTGACGAGGCTGACCGCAAAATCCTGCGCGAATTGCAACACAACGCCCGGATTCCAGTGACAGAATTGGCCAAACGGGTTGGACTTTCGAAAACACCCGTGGCCGCGCGGATCAAGAATATGGAAGAGGCGGGGCTGATCTCGGCCTACCGCGCCGTGGTTTCACCGCTCAAACTCGGGTTGAGCCATGTCACCTTTGTCGAAGTGCGCATGTCCGACACGCGCGAATCTGCGCTCAAGAAATTCAATGAGGCGGTCAAACTCGTGCCCGAGATCGAGGAATGCTACATGATCGCGGGAGGGTTTGATTATCTCGTCAAAGTGCGTGCCCATGATATAAGCCATTATCGTCAAGTGATGGGCGATAAAATTTCGGCGCTGCCCTTTGTCAATTCGACCTCAACCCATGTGGCGATGGAGGCCATCATCGAACCGTCCGAAATCGTGATTTAAATGCCTTCTGGTCCAGACGAGTCGGAGATTTGTGGCATTTACCAAGATGTTAAGCCGCCGTTGTGGCCAAGTTTTCGCCACAGTGATTCGAAGAGGGCCAATGTTATTGTTTTCGCTTTGGCCCCATTTCAAAGCAATTGCGGCCATTGGTTCCATTCCGACAAATGCAATCTGTGAATGGGTTAAAATTGAGGCAGGATAAGGGCGGCGTCCGCCAGGGTATGTGACGTTAGGTTAATCACCGCCGGAACGCGCAGGTTCCGGTTTGAAAAATGACCTATAATCCCATGAAGTAAAACGATAAAAACAGAAAAACTGCGCAATATCTGTCCCGGACGTCTCAGGTTGGACGACGGGCTTGCGCTCGATTTCACCGCTTAATTTGCGACGCATTTCCACGACAGGACAATTTTTCGCCCATTTTCCCCGTTTGCACAGCCTCGTTTTTGACATATCCAGAAGAAGCCCAACTGGGGGGCAACATAAGGCCACGGGGGCGGCTGCGTTAAGTTTCGAAGTCCGAGAAGGGCGTCGGCTTGCGTGTCCGATGTGGTACATGGATCGTTCATTCGATCTGCTGCTGCGTGTGACGATTGCGAGTTTTGCCATCGAAGTGATGGCTATGTCTTCTCGACCTTTACAGCATTAATGCAGAGGCTTTGGTCTTGTGTAATGGGACTCATCCGGGCAACCGGGCGCGTTATTTTTCCGTTCTTGTCGAGCGGTGGTGAAGGAATGAGAAGATGACATATACGCATACGCATGATGATGATTGCGATCCAAAAGATCCAACCCCGACCACACCGACCCCGTTGACAGGGACTGTTGATGGGACCGCTGGTGACGATTACATCGACGTTGCATATACCGGTGATCCTGAAGGCGATGTCATTGACGGGGCGGACGGCCTTGATGATGTCGTCTACGCGGGCGGCGGTGACGACACCGTGCTTGGTGGCGAAGGCAATGACACCATCTATGGTGACACCGGCGTAACACCCACCACATCCACCGAAACCTTCTCTTGGGCGGATATCACAGATCAGGATTATTACGGCCTTGGCACCGTAGACAACGGCGATGACCTCGAAGGTCTGACGCTGACCCAAGACACCGGCAATGTCACAGTGACGGTCACCACCCCGGACACTTATGACACATGGCACGCCAGCAACATTGGCGTGGATTCGAATTTCTCCACCAATACGGTCAACGTCGATGGGGTTGATGGCGCAGATTCTCACTCCTCCCTCGCGTCCAACGCGGCAGCGGGCGAAGTTGGCACCTATGCCATGTCTTTCTCTGACGATGTCCAAAACGTCACCTTCAACATCTCCGACATCGACGCCAATCTCGGTCAGGTGACCGTGATCGCCTATGACGCGGACGGCAATGAAATCCCGGTCACGTTTGACATCGGCTCTGACCTGATCCTTTCGGGCAATACGGTCACGGCCGAGGACACCGACAACGTGTCACCCTCCGCCGACAGCAACACCGTTACCGTGAGCATCGCGGGCCCGGTGGCCTCGCTTCAGATCATCCACACCAATCCGGGCACGGGCGTGTCAGGCATTCACATTTCTGACGTGACCTTTGATGCCGTTTCCGGCACCGAGCTGACCGAAGGCGCAGGCGACGACACCTTGATTGGCGGCGCAGGCGATGACGTGATCTTTGGCCAAGGTGGCAATGACACGTTGCAAGGCGACGAAGGCACCAACACGCTGGACGGCGGCGCAGGCGACGACACCTTTATCGGTGGCTCAGGTGCGGACACGTTCACCGGCGGTGCAGGTCAGGACAACATTGATTACTCCGGCTCAGACGCTGCGGTCAATGTCGACCTGTCGACCTCGACACTCTCCGGTGGCGACGCCGAAAACGACACCATCTCCAGCGGCATCGACGGCGTGATCGGCTCTGACTATGACGACACCCTGACCGGTTTTGATCATCAGGGCACCGATCCGGCCGACACATATACCAATGAATTCTGGGGCATGGGTGGCGATGACACCATCACCGGCGGTGGCGGAGACGACTATCTCGACGGTGGCGACGGCAATGATCATATCGAAGGCGGCGACGGCGATGACGTCATCATCGGCGGTGACATCGGCAGCCCGGATCGCGGCTATCCCGGTGTCTTTCCGGGCGATGCGGACACCACCAATGACATGGACACGCTGCTGGGCGGCGCGGGCAATGACACGATTTCCGGTGGCGACGACAATGATTACATCGACGGCGGTGCCGACAATGACACCATCGACGGCGGCTTTGACGATGACACCATTTTGGGTGGCTCCGGCGATGACTTTATCGTCGGTGGCGAAGGCTCCGACACGATCGACGGCGGTGAAGGCAATGACATCATCTATGGTGGTCTTGCACCGGGCTTCCCGGACAGCCTGAACATCCCCGATGATGCGGGCGATCTTGTCACTGACAACGGCCAGGACGTGATCCATGGCGGTGCGGGCAATGACACGATCTATGGTCAAGACGATGACGACCTGATCTATGGTGGCGATGGCGACGACATCATCTATGGCGGCATCGACAACGACACCATCCATGCCGGTGCGGGCCATGACATGGTTGATGGCGGAGAAGACAACGATACGATCTACGGCGGCGGCGACAATGACGTCCTCTCCGGCGGCGACGACCAAGATACGATTTTTGTCTCTCTGGACGATGTGACGTCTGGTGTGAACAACACCACCGTGGACGGTGGCGCCGGCGGCGTGGATTGGGATACGCTTGATCTGTCCGGTCTGTTGTCCAATGGCTGGGTGATCACCCACGAAGTGCAAAACCCGGACTCCGATGGCAACGGCTTTGACGGTCAAATCCAACTCTACAACGCCGGTTTGGACCAATACGCCAACATCAATTATACCAATATCGAGGAAATCATCCCTTGCTTCACGCCGGGGACGCTGATTGCGACACCCAAAGGCGAAGTCGCGGTGGAAACCCTCAAACTGGGCGACAAAGTCATCACCCGCGACAACGGTCTTCAGGCGATCCAGTGGATCGGCAAGAAATCCCTGTCCGGTGCCGATCTGGCGGCCCGTCGTGCATTGATGCCGGTGATGATCCGTCAGGGCGCACTTGGTGCCGGTCTGCCGGAGCGGGACATGATGGTCTCTCCAAACCACCGCATGTTGGTCTCCAACGAGAAAGCCGCGCTTTTGTTTGACGAGCACGAAGTTCTCGTGGCCGCCAAACACCTGACCCGCTTGGACGGTGTCGAGGTGATGGATGCGGCTGAGGTGACCTATATCCACGTCATGTTCGAGCGCCACGAAGTGGTCCTCTCGGACGGGACATGGTCGGAAAGCTTCCAGCCGGGCGATTACACCCTCGCCGGAATTGGTGAAGACGCCCGTCAGGAAATCTTTACACTCTTCCCGGAATTGCAAGACGTGTCAGCCCGCGGTGGCTTCACCGCCGCCCGTCGCATCCTTCGCAAACACGAAGCCGAACTTTTGGTCTCCTGATCCAAGCTAAAAACGTCACGCCTTTCACCTGAGACAGGGGAAAGGCGTGACGCTTTAAAGAACGCTCTCCCGGCGTTGGTGACACGTTCACCTGCGCCGGGAACCTCGGTGGCCACAGGGGGCTGGGCCACCAGAGGATTATCTATAGCCTTGGCTGATCTGCGTTGTCTTGCGTATCACATCACCGCTTTTCCGGCTTCGCGGCCTCAGTCTGCGCCAAAACCGCGCCCGAGCGCTTTCCATCCGATAAAAGCAAGAATAAACGCGCCCAGGGCGGCGACCAAAATCGGCATCAGAATAGCCATGTCACGGGCCACAACGCCCTGTGCGCCCCGCGCAATCAGTCCCGACAATACAAGGCCAATCGGCATCATGCCCCAGGCGAAAAGCCGATAGAGGCTGTTAACCCGACCCAAAAGAGCGTCGGGGATGGCGCGCTGTCGATAGGACACGGAAACCGTGTTCCAAATCAGCCCCAAAAATTCAAACACCGCCAATGTCAGTCCCAAACTCACCGGACCGGGCGCGAACGCGATGGCGAGAAAGATCGGGGCAGAGGCCAGCAACGCCAGTTGAGCCGACCGGCTTGGCCCAAGCACGCGGATGATGCCGCCGCCAAGCCATCCACCCAAAATGCCGCCCACCGCCCCCGAGGCCAAAATCAGCCCGTAAACCTGTGCGTTCAGGCCCAGGTTTTCCTGAACATGCAGGACAAGTGCGATCATCATCATATGAAACAGCAGATTCCAAAACCCGGTGATCCACGCAAGGCTACGCAGCACGGGGGCGGCACGCAAAAAGGCCGCGCCTTCTTTGAGTTCCGCGCGCCAATCGCGGGCGCGCGTGCCCGCCGCGCGAAACACGCCCTTGATCCGCAGCACAAGGAAAATGGCGGCAAAATAGCTGATCGCATTCAAAAGAAACGGCGCGGGCAGGGCAAAACCGATCAACATCGCGCCGAAAGCCGGCCCAATCAAAGCATTGCCAATCAGTTCCACACTCCAAAGTCGCCCGTTTGCGGTTTCAAGTTCGGCATGTGGGACAAGCGTCGGCAACATGGTTTGGGCCGCATTGTCGCGAAACACTTCGGCGACACCGACCACGCTGGCCCCGCACAGAAGCGCCCAGAACAGCCAAAGGTTGGAGATGCCGCTGGCGGGTGCAGGCGCGAGGGGCAGGGCGGAGACAATCGCCACGCCCACCGCCAAAAACGCCACCGCGCGCAGGGCGTCCATCCGCAAAATCAACACCCGCCGATCGGCGCGATCGGTGATGATCCCCGCCGGAATGGCACAGAGCGCCCAAGGCAAGCGCAGGGCCACGGGCACCAATGCGATCCAGACCGGATCACGGGTCAACAGTGACGCGAGCCAAGCCCAAGCCACCGTCGCAATGCCATCGGCCAAATTGGTCAGGCCACTGGCCAGAATGAAACGGTGGAGCGGGCGAAGGGTCATTTTAAGGGCCAAATTGATTTAAAGAAACAGCGCGTCAGAGGTTACATCTGACGCCAATCCTCCAGCGTATCCATGTCCCAAGTCGCCGCCTCGGACGGCATTTCCACCCGTTTGGCACCGTATTTTGCCATCAATTCCTGCGCGCCATGATCGCCGGTGAGCCTGTCAAATTCGGGCAAAAGGGAGACGGGAAAGATCACCGGATGACCATCGCGCCCGCTTTGGCTCATCGCGCGCACACTCTGCGTGCCCTCAAAGGTTTCAAACAGCGCAACCAAAGTGTCAAGATGCGCGGCGGTGATGAAAGGCAGATCGGCCAGCATCACGATCAACCCGTCATAGCCGCCCGAAATCGCCGCTTTGGCCAAGCATTTCAACGTCGCGGACAGGCCGTCATTGGCCTGTTCCACGCAGACAAAGGCATCGCGCCGCCGCAATATGGCCCGACGGCTGGCGAAATACGGATGGGTGTCCGGCGGCAAAGCGACCAGAATATCGTGGCCCTTCGCCGCCGTAATGGCCCGACGCAAAAGCGTGTCGGGGGAGTGCAGGGATGGCGGGGTCGACAATTTGTCAAACCCCATCCGGCTTGAATTCCCCGCCGCACATATTCCCGCAAGCAAGCGCATTTTGAGCCCCTATTTTGGCCGTCCTATTTTTCTGGCAACAATCCGCGCGGTGAAAACCGCAGCACGACCAAAAGGATCACGCCCATGGTCAAATAGCGCATATAGGCCACGCGTTCGATCAATCCAGCCTTAAACGACGAGCCGTCATCCATGCCCGAGGTGATCACATTGACGATCCATGCGCCAATCGGTTCGACCTCGATCCACAGGAACCAAATCAACATGCCGCCCAAAACCGCGCCCCAATTGTTGCCCGATCCGCCGACGATCACCATGACCCAGACGAGGAAGGTGTAGCGCAGCGGTTGGTAGGTGGTGGGGGTGAGCTGACCGTCAAGCGTGGTCATCATCGCGCCCGCAACGCCGATGATCGCCGCCCCCAACACGAAGATTTGCAAATGCCGACCGGTGACATTTTTGCCCATGGCTTCGGCGGCGGTTTCATTGTCGCGGATCGCGCGCATCATCCGGCCCCAAGGGCTTTTGAGCGCCAATTCCATCGCCGTGACGATCAGAATGATCACCGCCAGAAACAGCAAGGCATAGAGAAGTTTGACAAAAATCGACGACCCCGTGGTCGGGTCCATGCCGAACCGGACCATCATGTCCAAAAACCATTGCGCGTTTTGCAAGTCGATTTCATTCGGGACGGGACGGGGCAGCCCGTTGACGTTTTTGACGCCGCGCGACAGCCAATCTTCGTTTTTCATCACCGCAAGGATGATCTCGGCGATGCCCAGTGTGGCAATGGCCAGATAATCAGAGCGCAGCCCCAGCGCGGTTTTGGCCACAAGCCAAGCTGCGCCCGCCGCCAAGATCCCGCCCACCGGCCAAGCCAAAATCACCGGCAAGCCAAGCCCGCCAAGATAGCCGGAGACCGCCGGATCGACCGCTTCAATCGCGGCAACTGCCGGGTCCAACAGGAATCGGAACAGGAAGAACCCAAGGATCAGAACGACAGTCAAAACCAAGCCGCGCGTCCGGCCTTTTGGCATCCGTTTCCACAACACGGCAGCGCCCGCGATGATCATGACACCGACCACAAGCGAGGCGATGATGCGCCCGCCGCCCGCCGACCACGCGGCGGGGACCGGGGGCATCGAGGTCAGCACAACGGCCAAGCCACCCAATGCGACAAAGCCCATGACGCCAACGTTAAACAGCCCCGCATAGCCCCATTGCAGGTTCACCCCCAAGGCCATGATCGCCGAGATCAACCCCATGTTGAGGATGGACAGCGCGGAGTTCCACGATTGCAACAGGCCAACCGCCGAGATCAGCAGTGCCATCGCCAAGAAATACAGCGGAGCCCTCGATTTTTTCATGTCGGATTGTGTCATATCGATTGCCCCTTAAAGAGACCCGTGGGTTTGAACAACAACACGATGATCAGGATGGCGAAAGAGACGGCAAATTTGTAATCCGTCGACAAAAGCTGGACCAAACCGTCGGGGCTCCAACTGTCCGGGCTGAGATAGGTGATCACCTTTTTGAAGGCGTAGGTCAGGGTCACCTCGGAAAAGGCAATGACAAACCCGCCCGCAATCGCGCCCAACGGATTGCCGATACCGCCAACGATGGCGGCCGCAAAGACCGGCAAGAGAAGTTGTTGATAAATAAAGGGTTTGAACGATTTATCCAAACCATAAAGCGCGCCCGCGATGGTGGCCAAAGCGGCGACCAAAAGCCATGTGATCGTGACCACACGCTCCGGGTTGATGCCGGACAAGAGCGCCAAATCTTCGTTATCAGAAAAGGCGCGCATGGATTTGCCGGTGCGGGTTTTGTTCAAAAACCAAAACAGCGCTGCCACGGTGATCAGGGCGACGACGACGGTGATCACTTGGGTGGTTTTGATCGCAAGCCCTTCGTCCAGGCCCGACCAGGCTTTGAAATCGCGGGCATTGACGAGGAAGCGCGCGCCATCGGCAAAGCGGCGGTCTTCTGTGCCCACGACCATGCGCACGACGCCGTTCATGACAAACATCACCCCGGTGGAGACGATCACCAACATGACGGGGGCGGCTTTGACTTTACGGTAGAACTTATAGACCACGCGGTCGGTGGTCAGCAGCAACAGCGCCGTGACCAAGATGCCAAAGGGCAGGGCGAGAAGGGCGGTCGGCAGCGGCCCAAGCGAGAGGCCCCAGCTTTGAAACAGCGCCGTGACCAGCACAACCACCATCGCGCCAAAGGACATGGTTTCGCCATGGGCAAAGTTTGAGAACCGCAGCACGCCGTAAATCAACGTGACGCCCAAAGCCCCCAGCGCAAGCTGCGCGCCGTAGGCGGTGGCAGGGATAAGGACAAAATTGGCGAAGGCCACGAAGGCGTTGAGGATATCCATCTCTTAGCCCCCCAAGAATGTGCGGCGAACTTCGGGGTTGGCCAAAAGGGCCGCCCCCGTGTCGGTGTAAGCATTGGCACCTTGGACAAGCACATAGCCTTTGTCCGCGATTTCAAGCGCTTGTCGGGCGTTTTGTTCGACCATGAGGATGGAAATCCCGGTGCGGGCGACCTCGATGATCCGGTCAAACAGCTCGTCCATCACGATGGGCGAGACACCTGCGGTCGGTTCATCCAGCATCAACAATTTCGGTTGGGTCATCAGCGCGCGACCGACAGCGACCTGTTGGCGTTGCCCCCCGGACAACTCGCCCGCGTTTTGGTTGCGCTTGTCTTTGACTGCCGGAAACAGCTCATAGACCTGTTCAATCGTCTCTTCGATGTCGTCATTGCGAATGAACGCGCCCATTTCCAAATTCTCGCGCACCGTCATGGTCGGGAAAATATTGTGGGTCTGGGGCACAAAGCCCATGCCTTTGTAGACGCGCTCTTGGGGGGACAATTGGGTGATGTCTTCGCCGCCCAGATGCACATGGCCCTCGCGCAGGTTCAACATCCCAAACACCGCCTTCATCGCGGTGGATTTGCCCGCGCCATTGGGGCCGACGATGACGGCAATCTCGCCTTTTTGCACGGTCAGGGTACAGCCGTGCAGAATATCCGCGCCAGAGCCATAACCGCCGCGCATCTCGCTTGCGTGGAGGAACGTCATTCGGCACCCTCCGGTTTTTTGTTTTTCACGCCCGTGCCCAAATAGGCCTCGATCACCGCGTCATTGCTCATGATCTCGCTCGCCGTGCCCGTCGCCATCACCTTGCCCTCGGCCATCACAATGACCGGATCGCACAGCTGTTTGATGAACTCCATGTCATGCTCAATCATGCAAAACGTATAGCCGCGCTCCACGTTGAGCCGTTTGATCGCATCGCCAATCGTGTACAACAGCGTGCGGTTGACGCCCGCGCCAACCTCATCGAGAAACACCATTTTGGCATCGACCATCATCGTGCGGCCCAGCTCCAAAAGCTTTTTCTGACCGCCGGAAATCTCGCCCGCTTTCAAATCCGCGATATGGGAAATGGTCAGAAACTCAAGGACTTCATCGGCCTTTTCACGCAGGGCGCGTTCCTCGGCGGCGATCTGTTTGCGTTTGAACCACGCATTGACCAGCGTCTCGCCGGTTTGCCCCGCAGGCACCATCATCAGGTTCTCGCGCACCGTCATGCTTGAGAACTCATGCGCGATCTGGAACGTGCGCAAAATGCCCTTGGCAAAAAGATGGTGCGGTTTGAGCCCGGTGATGTCCTCACCGTCAAACAACACCTGTCCAGAGGTCGGGGTCAAAACCCCGGCGATGCAATTGAAAAGCGACGTTTTCCCCGCGCCATTGGGCCCGATGAGCCCCGTGATCGTGCCTTGCTCAAGCGTAAGCGAAGCCCCGTCCACTGCACGAAAACCGCCGAAATGCATGTGCAGATCACGCACTTCGATCATATGGTGTATCCCCGTTTTTAATCCGGCTGTTAAGCGAATGGGACCGGATAAGAAATATGGCCCGGAGCGTCAAGTGACAGATCTCCGGGCCATCTCATCCTATGCGGCTCTTAGCGGATCGAAACGGTTTCAAACGCGCCGTCTTTGATCGTGTAATAGCGGTAGGAGCCAGCGGCCTCGCCCGGTCCGATCAATTCCACATTGGTTGCGCCGACATAGTTGACATCCCCCCCCTCGGAGAGGATTTTAAGCGCCTTGTCCAACTCGCCCGGCAAGATCGGCTCGCCCGGTGCGTTGGCCACATCCAAAACGTTGGCCGCCACGGCGTCCTTGGTCGCCGCACCGCCTTTGGCCATGGCCAAAGCGATCAAAGCGCCCGCGTCATAGGATTCGCGGGTGTAAGCGGAGGAGACGTTGATGCCCGCCGCTTCGCCCAAAGCGTTGAACGCGTCGGTGCCCGCACCTTCGGCCCATGGCACGATACCGAGGGACCCTTCGACCACGTCACCCAGATCGGCGATCAAGCTGTCGCCATACATGCCGTCGCCCAAAAGGAACATGTCAAACGCGCCGGTGTCAGCGGAGGCTTGGATGATGCCTTTGCCGCCTTGGTCGACATAGCCCAACACGACAAGCATTTCGCCACCAGCCGAGGCCAGTGCGGCGATTTCGGCGGAATAGTCGGCTTTGCCGTCTTCATGCGAGGTGTTGATGGTGATTTCGCCATCATAGGAGGCCGCGAACGCATCGGATAGGCCTTTGCCGTAATCGGAATTGGTGTAGGTCACAGCCACCGATGTGATGCCTTTTTCTTTCAAAACATCAGCCAAAACAGCGCCTTGGCGCGCGTCAGACGGCGAGGTGCGGAAGAACAGGTCATTGTCTTCAACCGTGGTCAGACCCGGCGATGTGGCCGACGGAGAGATCATCACCACACCATTCGGCACGGCCACATTGGACAGGATCGCGCCCGTCACGCCGGAACAATCCGCGCCCATGATGGCAACGATACCGTCAGAGGTGATCAAGCGCTCGGCAGCCGCAGAAGCCGCGGCGGCGTCCACACAGGTGCTGTCGGCGCGCACGGGGGTGATGGTCGAACCGTCCAGAAACATGCCGCTGTCATTGATTTCTTTAAAGGCCAATTCCGCACTTGCGGCCATGTCGGGGGTCAGCGATTCAATCGGGCCCGTGTAGCCAAGGATCACGCCGACCTTGACCTCTTCTGCGAAGGCCGCAGCGGAGAAAAGGGTTGCGGCGGTGGACGCCAAAAGCAGTTTCTTCATATGGTATACTCCCTGTTTTTTCGTAGTCTGGGGCGAAGACTAGAACGGCTTTTACCAATTGGAAAGATATGCCGTTGGGTTTGAGGATCAGAAATCAAGCCAATGCCCAAAAAGACGTGATGTCGCGAAAAAATCATCCGCTTTTGGCAAGACTTTAGGGGAAAAGGCAGGAGATAGGACGACTCATGATCAGGTTTCCTCCGATTTCCCCCGAAAAGTTGCGGGCTGCGGGGTTACGTTGCATGTTTTTTGACCAACAGCCGCAGAATGACGCATAAAATCCTGTCGTTTTTGGTTTCCATCCACAGGCCAGAAAGTTTATAAAGCTCAAACGCTGTGGGCGCTAACAGGGCCCGCACGCGTTGGAGGATGAAATTGCCCCTGCGCCAAGTTGCGCAGGCACCACCTGGAGTAATAACGATGACGGATTGGGTGAAAACCGCATGGCGCAACAAACCGCGTGTGCAAATGCCCGACTATACGGACGAGGCCGCGCTGACTGCTGTTGAGGCTCAGCTTGCCAAATATCCGCCGCTCGTTTTTGCAGGGGAAGCGCGCACACTCAAACGCGATCTGGCGAAAGCCTCTCGCGGCGAGGCGTTTTTGTTGCAGGGCGGCGATTGCGCCGAAAGCTTTGCCGAATTTGGTGGCGACCAGATCCGCGACACGTTCAAAGTCATGTTGCAAATGGCGATGGTGCTGACCTTTGGCGCAAAAGTGCCGGTGATCAAGGTCGGTCGCATGGCCGGGCAATTTGCCAAACCGCGCTCAACGGCCACCGAAACGTCCAATGGCGTCGAATTGCCGAGCTACCGCGGCGACATCATCAACGGCTTTGAGTTCACGCCCGAAGCGCGCATCCCCGATCCAAACCGGATGTTGCAGGCCTACACCCAAGCTGCCGCCTCTCTGAACCTGCTGCGCGCCTTTTCCAAGGGCGGGTTTGCCGATATTCACCGGGTGCATGCTTGGACTCTGGGCTTCACGGAGGCCGACGAAGCCGAGAAATACCGCGATATGGCCAATCGCATCCAAGATTCCCTGGATTTCATGAAAGCGGCGGGGATCACATCCGAGAACAATCACGACCTGCATACGGTGGATTTCTACACCTCGCATGAGGCGCTTTTGTTGGAATATGAAGAGGCGCTGACCCGTGTGGACAGCACCACGGGGGCGACGATTGCCGGCTCCGGTCACATGATCTGGATCGGCGACCGCACCCGTCAGCCGGACGGCGCACATGTGGAATTCTGCCGTGGCGTGCAAAACCCGATCGGGTTGAAATGCGGGCCAAGCACCACAGCCGAAGACCTTAAGGTCTTGATGTCTAAACTGAACCCGGAAAATGAGGCGGGCCGTTTGACCCTGATCGCGCGGTTTGGCGCGGGCAAAGTCGCGGACCATCTGCCGCGCCTCATTGAGACGGTCAAGGCCGAGGGGGCCAAAGTCGTTTGGTCCTGTGACCCGATGCATGGCAACACGATCAAATCGGACAGCGGTTATAAAACCCGCCCGTTTGAAATGGTTCTGGCCGAGGTGCAGGAGTTCTTTGCCGTACACCGCGATCATGGCACCATCCCCGGTGGTGTGCATTTCGAGATGACCGGCAAGGATGTGACCGAATGCACTGGCGGTTTGCGCGCCGTGACCGACGAGAACCTCGCCGATCGTTACCACACCGCCTGTGACCCGCGTCTGAACGCCTCGCAAGCGCTGGAATTGGCGTTCCTTGTGGCCGAAGAACTGCAAAAAAGCCAAGCGCCGGAAGAGATCGCGGTTTCCGCGTAATTCTTTTGAGATCAAGATGTTGAAAGCCGGGCTTCATGTCCGGCTTTTGCATGTTTGACGGGGCTCAGTCGCGATGAGACACAAAGCCGGTTTCAATCGCCTCATAGCCCGTCGCCTAACGAAAGCTCATTGCGCTCACCCCGAAACGCCCACAACCTAAGTTTAGGTTTTGTGCGTTTCGGCCTTGATCAGGCGCAAAACCGGTTTGCCTTTCGGGCGCTGCGGCATCGAGGCGTGAGGTTTGGCCTCGTTTTTACCCGCGTCTTTTGCGGCATGGTCGTCATAGGCCTTTTTCGCCTCGGCAAAACCAGCGGGCACGGGGGTGCCAGCCGGGGTGGTGGCAAAGCTTTGCTCCGTCGGGTTATCCGAGAGCAACGGGCGGCTTTGCACATCGACCACTTCAAAGCGGCGCGGTTGACGGCCAATCTCGCCTTTGGATTGGAGACAGCCCAAGACGCGGTTCACATCGCCCAGATCGGATTTGAGCGGGCAGAGTAAAAGCTGCGCATCCATCACGCCGCGGCCAATGCCGCGTTCGGCTTTCAGCGTGATGACGGTGATTTGCGGCGTTTCAAACACGGCTTCCAAAGCCTCGGAAATCTTGGCCCGGCTTTCCGGTACGAACATCGCCGTCAACGGCATCCCACGCACTTCCATCCCCATCAGATCGGTCAGATGCATCCCGGCCAAGCGAAACCGCGCCACGCCCAGAGCAATCCGTTCCAGGATAAAGGCATATTCGAGCGCCGATTGCATGCCGCGCGGATCAATTTCGGAACGGGCCGGGACGGGGCGGCCATTGCGCAAACCGTCCCAATAGGCTTCGACCGTTTTGAGGGCCGGGAAATGCATGTCGTTGCGGCGCGGCATAAGGGACACAACATTGGAGCCGCTGACATATTCGATTTTCATCTCATCACCTATTCTCACGAGCGCTTTGATCACGCCACCGATTGTACGTTGACTGCGGGCGCTGCCTTGCCGTTTGGTCTTTGCTGGCACCGTCCCGCCTTATTTCATTGCCCGCTGTGTCTCACCGCTGGCGTGACCTGAATATGCCACGAGTTTGCCCGATTTGGTGTAAAAAGCTAACCAATGGTTAACATCTGCAGAAATGCCTGACGCGATGGTGACCAAAAGTTTAACGTCCGGCCATGGATCGTACTGCTCAAACCGGAAAAAGATACGCAAAAACAAATCATTGCAAAGCATAACTTTGGCACATCCAGAGTTCGATCCGCGCGCCAATCACTTCTGTAAAATTGTATGTATCGCCAATTTAGAACAGCAGCCCTGCCACAGTTCATCGTTAAGTCTGACGGATCACGGGGCGAAAAATCGGGAATATGGGCAAGATTATGACGTGCAGATGCAGCATTTGAGACTCAGTTTGGCGCGTTCCGACATGATTGCGTCACAATCGCCAAGCAGTAGCCAAGCCGTCCTCAGCCGGATATAGGAAGAGCGACGACAAAAGGAGCATTTCATGGAAGCGGAGCGGCGCGGTCTTCTCATCATTTTATCCTCTCCCTCAGGGGCGGGGAAATCCACGCTCGCGCGGGCCTTGATGGAGTGGGACAACTCGTTGCGATTTTCCATCTCCGCCACAACGCGCGCGCCGCGTCCGGGTGAGGTGGACGGGGTCGATTACCATTTCGTCAATGAGGCCACGTTCAAAGACATGGTCAACGACGGCGAGATGTTGGAACACGCCCATGTGTTCGGCAATTTCTACGGTTCTCCGTCGGCCCCCGTACGCACCGCGATTGAGACGGGCCGCGATGTGTTGTTTGATGTCGATTGGCAAGGCGCGCAACAGATCGCCAATTCCGTTTTGCGCGATCATGTGCTGTCGATCTTTGTGCTGCCGCCTTCCATCCGCGAATTGCGCCGCCGCCTCGAAACCCGAGGCCAGGACAGCGACGAGGTGATTGCCAAACGGATGGAAAAAAGTTGGGATGAGATCAGCCATTGGGATGGTTACGATTATGTTTTGGTCAATGACGATCTGGCGACCTCGTTTGAGCGGCTCAAAACCATCATCACCGCCGAACGGCTGCGTCGGGCGCAACAACCGGGGCTGATGAATTTTGTCCGTCAGCTTCAGTCCGAATTTCAGGAGGTCGAAGGATGACACTCTATACGCTTGAGGATCACGCGCCGGTGTTGCCGGAAAATGGCGACTACTGGGTCGCGCCCGACGCCAATGTCATCGGGAAGGTGATTTTGGGAGAAGGCGCCAATATTTGGTTTGGCGCCACGTTGCGCGGCGACAATGAGGCGATTGAGGTCGGCGCGGGCAGCAACATTCAGGAAAATTGCGTGTTGCACACCGACATGGGCTATCCACTGGTCATCGGCGCGGGCTGTACCATCGGCCATAAGGCGATGTTGCATGGCTGTGTGATCGGCGAAAATTCCCTGATCGGCATGGGGGCCACCGTGTTGAACGGGGCTCGGATTGGCAAAAACTGTTTGATCGGGGCAGGGGCCTTGATCACCGAGGGCAAAGAAATTCCGGATGGATCGCTGGTCATGGGCGCGCCGGGCAAGGTTGTGTGGATGCTGACAGAGGCACAGATCGCCGGTCTGCGCGCCTCTGCGCTGCATTATCAACAAAATGCCCGCCGGTTTCGGGACGGATTGGTCGCGATTGGCTGAACTCGTGAGCCAGCTTCGTCTGGGCGGCTTGGCTTTTTGCCCTTTCACAGGCCTTTTGATGCATCACCCTGTTAGTGCATCAGCTTGGCATTGCGCGGCACGGGGCGCGCCGGGATGATGATGTCAAAATCCAAATGCGGGTAATGTTGCCGCACTTCGGTGCGCACAATCTCTGGCCTTGGCAGGTCTTTGGCAATGACGCGAAACAGGCCTTTGTAATCAGCGGAGCTGAGAAATGCCGCCAATTCCAGACAATCAAAATGCGCCGAAATGGCCGGGGCCACAACGCTATCCGGGCTGATCGCAGTTAAGATTTCACGAGACAGATCCGCAAATTCGATAAAGAACACGCCGGACCGTTCAGGGAAATGCTTTTTGAGGGTTTGCATCAGCTGTGGCTCGCCCACCATCAAGATCATGCCTGAAGATCTCAGGTGTGTGTCCCGGTTCAGAGCGATGATGTCGCCAAATATGTTCTGTCGAACGGTACCCATATGGCAGGGGTCCTGTATGTTTACGCTCTCATGTCCTCTTCGAGCAAACGGGTAAAGTATCGAAATTGCAACAATCTTTTTATCAAAACCGAAATAATTCGCAAAATGGGAATTTGAGAGACGGAATTTGAGCACGCACCTGTTTGACAGCCCCCGTTGTCACAGACAGGTTACATGATGTGGGTAGGCCCACGCAGACAATGAAAGTGATCCCATGCGCAGCGTGACAAAAGAAATGGCCTTTGGCGAGGACGTGGTGACCGAAATGGCACGCGCGATGCCCCTGCCTGTGGTGGTGATCGGGCGCGACGAACGGGTTTTGGCCGCCAATACCCTCGCCGCCACCTTGTTTTCCGACGCCATGGTCGGGCGACATTACATCACGGTGCTGCGCCAACCCATGTTGTTGGACGCGATTGAAAACGTGTTGCGCCTCTCAGAACCCGCCGAGGCGGTGTACCGCGTGACCGAAAGTCAGCGCGATTTGGTCTATGACGTATTTGTGCGCCCGGTGATTGTCGGCGATTTTGCCTGTGTGACGGTCGCCTTTGAGGACAAGACCGAGGTCCAGGAGGCCGGACACATGCGCCGCGATTTTGTGGCCAATGTCAGCCATGAACTGCGCACGCCGTTGACAGCGGTGCTCGGGTTTATCGAAACCCTGCTGGGCCCGGCCGCCGATGACACCGCCGCGCGCACCCGGTTTTTGGAGATCATGGACCGCGAGGCCAAGCGGATGAACCGGATCGTCGGCGATCTGTTGTCCCTGAGCCGGGTTGAGGCCGAACGCCGTGTGCGTCCGACGGATCGGGTGGATATCTCGGCGTTGCTGCGCTCTGTGGCCCTGACCTTGCACCCTGTGGCGCAGGCACGCAATGTGACCTTGACGCTTGAGGGTACGCAGGGGGTCGAAGAGGTGCCCGGAGATTTCGACCAATTGACGCAAGTGTTCACCAACCTGATCGAGAACGCGATCAAATATGGCGGCGCAGGCAAAGAGGTGCACATCTGTCTGACCTCACATGCGGTCGAACCGACGATGCGTTCGCAAGCGGTGCGGGTGGATGTGTCGGACCAAGGCGATGGCATCGCCTCGCAACATATCCCGCGCCTGACCGAACGGTTCTACCGGGTAGATTCGCATCGCTCGCGTGAAATGGGTGGAACCGGGTTGGGTCTGGCGATTGTAAAACATATTCTGAACCGCCACCGCGGGCGGCTCAGGATCGAAAGCCACACCGGGCGCGGCAGCTGTTTTTCGGTCATTTTGCCCTATCAATAAGCCAAATTTTTGGATTTTTACCGAAAATCAGGGGTTAACAGGCTGTCACAATTCCTAACGCACTGTCACATTGGCGGTGTTTTTTGCGGTTTTACCTAGGCTAATTGCCAAGATGTCTAGGAATTTCCCGCCATCTGTCATGAAATTGTTACATTAGTTTCACAAAACCATTGCGAGACCCCCCTAAACCCCCCGTTGAGGGAGCAATGTTGCTCTCGGACATAAAGCAAATTCAGGAGCAAATGATGTCCTTTGTGAAACTGACCGCCTCTGCGATCGCAATCGCAGCCGTTTCGGCCACTGCCGCCACCGCTCGTGACCAGGTGCAAGTCGCCGGTTCCTCCACCGTTCTTCCCTACGCCTCGATCGTAGCTGAAGCTTTCGGCGAGAACTTTGATTTCCCGACCCCGGTCATTGAATCCGGCGGTTCTTCCGCTGGCCTCAAACGCTTCTGTGAAGGCGTTGGCGAAAACACCATCGACATTGCCAACGCATCGCGCAAAATCCGCGAAAAAGAAATCGCTGCTTGTGCCGAAGCTGGCGTGACCGACATCATGGAAGTCCGCATCGGTTATGATGGCATCGTGTTCGCCTCCCAGCTGAACGGCCCGGCCTTCACCGCCTTCACCCAGTCTGATTGGTTCAACGCTTTGGCTCCGAAAGTGGTCGTAGACGGTGCTCTGGTCGACAACCCCTACAAAATGTGGAACGAATTCAACGCCGATCTCCCGGCTGTTGAAATCGCAGCCTTCATCCCGGGCACCAAACACGGCACCCGTGAAGTGTTCGAAGAGAAAGTTCTTGCCGAGGGTTGTGAAGCCACTGGTGCCGCCGCTTTGCTCGAAGCTGCTGGCATGGACGCAGGCGATGAGTGCCTCAAAGTGCGCACCGATGGCGTTTCCACCGACATCGACGGTGACTACACCGAAACGCTCGCCCGTATCGACGCCAACACCAATGGCATCGGCGTGTTCGGCCTCGCATTCTACGAAAACAACACCGACAAACTCAAAGTTGCGACCATGTCCGGTGTGGTTCCGTCCACCGAATCCATCGCGACCGGTGAATACCCTGTGTCCCGCCCGCTGTACTTCTACGTGAAGAAAGCCCACATCGGCGTGATCCCGGGCGTGAAAGAATATGCTGAGTTCTTCGTCTCCGACGACATGGCTGGCCCGTCTGGCCCGCTCGCTGAATACGGTCTCGTGTCTGACCCGGAATTGGCTGCGGTTCAAGCGGCTGTGTCCGACGAAGCAACCATGAACTAAGCCTTATGGCTCTGATCTGACATTGGAGCGGCGCGGGACCCCTCGCGCCGCTTTTCATCCGGACGGGCGTTCCATTCCGTCCGTTTGCCCGCTCTGACCTGTTCTGCAAAATCTGCAAGGAAGCGCCTTATGCCCATTCTGTGGCTTTTCGTTCTGGTTCTGGCCCTTGGCCTTATCGGATTTGTACTGGGGCGCATGCGTGCGCTCAAAGATGCACATGGCGATATCCGTCAGTTGCATTCTTTGCCCAATTATTATGGTGCCAACGTGTTGTTCGCGACTTTGATCCCCGGCTTTGCCGTCATGGTGATCTGGTTGATCGCGCAGCCGATGGTTATTCAAAGCCAAGTGACCTCTTTGATCCCTGAGCGCGCCTATACGGACGCAGGCTCTTTGAATCTTGTGATGTCGGATGTGCGCCGGGTGGCCGAGGGGCTTGATGTGGCGGTCGCCGAAGGGGCGATGACCCATGAGCAAGCCCGCGATATTCGCTCCGAGTTCACCGATGTGCGTGCGCGTCTGGGCGCGGTCGGCGTGGCGCTTGGGTCGAATGTGGAACCCTATGTTTTGCAGGCCGCACAGAAATATCGCACCCTGTCCAATGGCGGTCTCTGGTTGATGACTGTGCTGGCCCTGGGCGCGGCGGTGCTGGGTTTTGTGCTGTCCTATCTGCGCACCAACAAAGAGCAACGTTCGCGCAATTCGGTCGAAAGAGTGATTCTGGTGCTGTTGATCGGCGCGGCCTCCATCGCCATTCTCACCACGCTTGGCATCGTGCTGTCGCTGTTTTCCAATACCATCGAGTTTTTCAAACTCTATCCGGCCAAGGATTTCTTTTTCGGCACCACATGGTCGCCCTCCTTTGGCGGCGGTTCCGAGCTTGGCATTATCCCGCTGTTTTGGGGCACGTTCTACATTTCCTTCATCGCGCTGGCGGTGGCGGTTCCGATCGGGCTTTTCGCCGCGGTGTACCTGTCTGAATATGCCGGGCCGAAAGTGCGCGCGATTGCCAAACCGTTGCTCGAAGTGCTCGCCGGTATCCCGACCATCGTTTACGGTCTCTTCGCTTTGCTGACGGTCGGGCCGCTTTTGGTCGATCTGTTCGGTGACGGTGGCGCGCTTGGCGTTGGTTGGATGAAGGGCGGCACCGCCGTGATGACCGCAGGTCTGGTGATGGGGGTGATGTTGATCCCCTTCGTCTCCTCGCTGTCTGATGACATCATCAACGCCGTGCCACAGGCGATGCGCGATGGCTCCTTAGGCCTTGGTGCGACCAAATCCGAAACGGTGAAACAGGTGATCCTGCCGGCCGCTTTGCCGGGCATCGTCGGTGCGATCCTTTTGGCCGCCTCGCGCGCCATCGGGGAAACCATGATCGTGGTGCTTGGGGCAGGGGCCGCCGCGCGCCTGTCCGCCAACCCGTTTGAGGCGATGACCACCGTGACCGCCAAAATCGTGTCGCAGCTCACGGGGGACGCCGATTTCTCCTCGCCCGAAGCCCTCGTGGCCTTTGCCTTGGGGATGACGTTGTTTGTGATCACCCTCGCGCTTAACATCTTCGCGCTCTATATCGTGCGCAAATACCGGGAGCAGTATGACTAATGTCCGATATGACCGCAAATACGCAACCGACCCCGCAAAAGAGCACCTCCTCGCTCTATGACGAAACCAAACGCACCAAACGGCGCAACCAATCCGAGGTCCGGTTCAAAGCCTATGGCGTGGCCGCGATTGCGGTTGGCTTGTTCTTCCTTATCGCTTTGCTTGTCGCGATTTTCTCCAACGGCATTCCGGCATTCAAACAGACCTTCATCACCATTCCGGTGGAGTTGACCGAGTCTGCTTTGGACAAAACCGGCAACCGCGATGTCGCTGAAATGTCGAAAGTCTCCACCTTTGGCTATAAGCCGGTGGTGACCAACGCTTTGGTCACGGCATTGAAAGACGCGGGGATCGCCATCCCGTTCAAAAAGGAAAAGGATGTTGAAAAACTCCTGTCCTCCTCTGTGGCTGCCCAAGTGCGCGATACGGTTTTGGCCGATCCCTCGCTCGTTGGTACATCGGTCGAGTTCCGCCTTTTGGCCTCCTCGCGGGTTGATGGCTATTTCAAAGGCCGCGTGACCCGCGATGCTTTGATCCGCGACAAAAATCTCGATGCCGAACATCTCGACATCGCCGATGCGATGGCAAAGGCCGGGTTGATGGCAACCACCTTTAACGCTGATTTCATCTTTGGCTCCGATGCCTCCGAAAGCCGCCCGGAACAGGCCGGGATCGGGGTCTCGATGATGGGCTCTCTGTTTATGATGATCGTGGTGCTTTTTCTGTCGCTGCCGATTGGCGTGGCCACCTCGATCTACCTCGAAGAGTTCGCGCCGCAAAACCGCTTTACCGATCTCATTGAGGTCAATATTTCAAACCTTGCGGCCGTGCCTTCGATCGTCTTCGGTATCCTTGGTCTGGCCGTGTTCATCCAGTTCGTGCACCTGCCGCAATCGGCGCCTTTGGTCGGTGGTTTGGTGTTGACCTTGATGACTTTGCCGACGATCATCATTTCGACCCGCGCCTCGCTGAAAGCGGTGCCGCCGTCGATCCGCGATGCCGCTTTGGGGGTTGGGGCTTCGAAAATGCAATCGGTGTTCCACCATGTGCTGCCCTTGGCGATGCCGGGGATCTTGACCGGGACCATCATCGGTCTGGCACAGGCTTTGGGCGAAACCGCACCTTTGCTGTTGATCGGGATGGTGGGCTTTATCGCCTCCAACATGCCCGACGGGATCGCCTCCGGCTTTCTTGATCCGAACTCCGCCATGCCGGCCCAGATTTACGAATGGGCCAAACGTGCCGATCCTGCCTATTATGAACGGGCATGGGGCGGCATCATCATCCTTCTTTTGTTCCTGATGACGATGAACATCATCGCCGTCATTCTGCGCCGCCGCTTTGAGCGTCGCTGGTAATGAGGTCTGAGCCATGAACGATATGCGAATTGTGAAAAGAGACGTGGACATGAACGACACCAAAATCTCAGCCAAAGGCGTACAGGTTTTTTACGGCGACACCCACGCGATCAAAGACGTGGATGTCGAGATCAAAGATAAAACCGTCACCGCCTTTATTGGTCCGTCGGGCTGTGGCAAGTCCACCTTCCTGCGCTGTTTGAACCGGATGAACGACACGATTGACGTCTGTCGGGTGGAGGGCAAGATTTTGCTCGACCAAGAGGACATTTACGACAAACGCGTCGATCCGGTGCAATTGCGCGCGAAAGTGGGCATGGTGTTCCAAAAGCCGAACCCGTTCCCGAAATCCATCTATGACAACGTCGCCTATGGCCCGCGCATTCACGGGCTGGCCGGATCGAAAGCGGATTTGGACGTGATCGTTGAAAAATCCCTGCGTCGTGCCGCGATTTGGGACGAGGTCAAAGATCGTCTTCAGGCCCCCGGAACGGGCCTCTCGGGCGGGCAACAACAGCGTCTGTGCATCGCACGCGCTGTGGCGACCGAGCCCGAAGTGCTGTTGATGGACGAACCTTGTTCCGCCCTTGACCCGATTGCCACACTGCAAGTCGAGGAATTGATTGACGAGCTGCGCGAAAACTTCTCTGTGGTGATCGTGACCCACTCGATGCAACAGGCCGCGCGCGTCAGCCAAAAGACCGCGTTTTTCCACCTTGGGAACCTGGTTGAATACGGTGACACACAGCAGATTTTCACCAACCCGAAAGATGAGCGCACTGAAAGCTACATCACCGGCCGGATCGGCTAAGGGAGATAGAAATGCATAACGATAACAAACATATTGCCTCTGTTTTTGACCGTGATCTGGAGGCCATTCAGGCCCTGATCATGAAAATGGGCGGGTTGGTTGAAGCCAATATCAAAGACGCCGCTCAAGCGCTTGAAGAGCGTGATGTGGAGCTGGCCGAAAAGGTTCGCAAATCCGACAAAATCATCGACAAGCTGGAAGAGGAAGTGAACGAGGAGGCCGCGCGCCTCATCGCCCTGCGCTCTCCGACAGCGGGTGATTTGCGCACGGTGTTGACGGTGATGAAAATCTCCACCAACCTTGAGCGCTGTGGCGATTACGCCAAAAACCTCGCCAAACGCACCGGGGTTTTGGTCAATATGAACCCGATCACGGGGGCCGCCACCTCGATCCGTCGCATGGCGCGCGAAGTCGAAGAAATGCTCAAACTGGCGCTTGATGCCTATATCCAGCGCGATGTCGGCATGGCCAACGAAGTCCGTCACCGTGACCTCGATGTCGATCAGATGTACAACGCGCTGTTCCGCGAATTCCTCACCTATATGATGGAAGATCCGCGCAACATCACCGCCTGTATGCACCTGCATTTCATCGCCAAAAACATCGAACGCATGGGGGATCATGCCACCTCGATCGCGGAACAGGTGATCTACCTCACCACCGGCGAGTTGCCCGAGGATGCGCGCCCGAAAGGCGACATCACGTCACAGAGAATGATGGATGTGGAGGACGAATAATGGCCGCTGATCAACCCCGCGTTCTGGTGGTCGAAGACGAACCTGCCCAGCGAGAGGTTTTGGCCTATAACCTCGAAGCCGAAGGATTTGTCGTCTCGAAAGCCGAGAATGGCGATGATGCCCTGTTGTTTGTGGACGAAGATCAGCCCGATATCATCGTGCTCGATTGGATGCTCCCTGGCGTGTCCGGCATCGAGATATGCCGCCGTTTGAAAACCCGTGCGGACACGCGCGACATTCCGGTCATCATGCTGTCGGCCCGTTCTGAAGAAGTGGACCGGGTGCGGGGGCTTGAGACCGGAGCGGATGACTATGTGGTCAAACCCTATTCGGTGATCGAACTAATGGCACGGGTGCGCACGCAATTGCGGCGCGTGCGTCCAGCGGCGGCGGGGCAGGTGTTGGAATTCGAAGACATCCGCCTTGATTCCGAAACCCATCGGGTGACACGTGGCGAAAGCTCTTTGAAACTTGGGCCGACCGAATTCCGCCTGTTGTCCACCTTCATGGAAAAACCGGGCCGGGTCTGGTCGCGCGAACAGCTTTTGGATCGGGTCTGGGGCCGCGACATCTATGTCGACACCCGCACCGTCGATGTCCATATCGGTCGTTTGCGCAAGGCGTTGTGCCAATATGGCGGCATCGACCCGGTGCGCACCGTGCGTGGGGCAGGGTACGCGCTCGGCTAAGCGCCCCGTTCTTACAAGATGAAACACACACCGCCCTTCACAAAAGGGGCGGTGTTTTTGTCTTGAGCGGGCGTGTGCTTGGGCGACGTGCTGCGCCATGGCATCACTTGATGCAAAGACTGGCAACACCCTCCCGTTCTTCGCCGGCAACAGCAAAGTTTTGATTCACGTTTTTCGCGAAACCCTTTATGGGATCAAATAAGAGACAGATGCACCGCGAAGGATCAAGACGATGATGACGGCCATCCAAGTAAAGGAACCTGCCCACCTGCGCACCTATCGCGGGATTCGTGATCTGATCCTCTCTGGCGATCTGGTGCCCGGCCAACCTGTCACCATCCAAGGGCTGATTGACCAACTCGGCTCCGGCATGACACCCGTGCGCGAGGCCATTCGTCGGCTGACCTCAGAGGGCGCTTTGATTTTTCATGGCAACCGCCGGGTGACGGTGCCCGTACTGACGCTGGCGCAAGTGGACGAGTTGATCCTCGCCCGTTGTAGCTTGGAGCCCGAATTGGCGCGACGTGCGGCGATGTGCATTTCCGCGGAGGACATAACAGCCTTGGAAGAGATAGATGAGGCGATTGACGAGTCGATGCGCGCGGGCGACACCCGTGGATATATGATCCACAATCACCGGTTTCACATGGCGCTGTACGCCCCGGCACAGGCCGAGGTGATTGGACCCATCGTCGATGCGCTGTGGCTGCGTTCGGCCCCGGCGCTGCGGGTGATGTGTACGCGGTTTGGCACACAAAACCTGCCGGATATGCATATGGCCGCCATCGCCGCGCTGCGCGTCAGGGACGCGGATGCAGCGGCGGAGGCAATCCGGGCTGATGTGTTGCAGGGGATGGAAAACGTCCGCGCCATCCTTTCAGACGGCGCGTCATTGGTGTAACTGCGGTTTAGGCATAACCTGAACTTAAACGGATATGGCCTTGATTTCACAGAAATCTTCAATGCCGTAGACGCCGCCTTCGCGGCCATTGCCTGACAGTTTATAGCCCCCAAAAGGCGAGCCATAAGAAATGTCCGAGCCATTGAGATGCACCATGCCCGCGCGAATGTCGCGCGCCATGGCCAGCCCGCGGGCCTCATCGCCGGTCTGGATGTAGGCGGCCAACCCGTAAGGCGTGTCATTGGCGATGCGCACGGCGTCCGCGTCGTCCTGATAGGCGATCATCACCAAAACCGGGCCAAACACCTCTTCTTGTGCGATGCGCATGTCATTGGTCACATCGCCGAACACGGTGGGACGGCAGAAATAGCCACGATTAAATCCCTCTGGACGGCCAAGACCGCCCGCAACCACGCGCGCACCGTCCTCAATCCCAACCTGAATCAGGCTTTGCACCCGGTCATATTGCATCTGTGACACCAGCGGACCAATGTGGGAGCCGGGCAGCGACGGCAGCCCCACCGTGGTGGCCTCTGCGGCCTCTTTGGCAATCTCCATCGCGGTCTCATATTGGTTTGCGGGCACCAACATCCGCGTCGGCGCGTTGCAGCTTTGGCCAGTGTTTTGGAAACAATGGCGCACGCCGCGTTTGACCGCCGCGTCCAAATCGCAATCGTCCAACAGGATGTTCGGGGATTTGCCGCCCAATTCCAACGTCACACGTTTGACCGTGGCGGCGGCGGCTTTGGAAATTTCCACGCCTGCACGGGTCGAGCCGGTAAAGGAGATCATCGCCACATCCGGGTGGCTGGAAATCGCCGCCCCGACAGTCGGCCCATCGCCGTTCACAAGGTTGAACACGCCTGCGGGCACACCGGCGTCTGCCAAAATCTCCGCGTAAAGAAGCGCGCTCATCGGCGTCAACTCGGAAGGTTTGAGCACCATCGTGCAACCTGCGGCAATCGCCGGAATGACCTTGAGCGCGATTTGGTTGATCGGCCAGTTCCATGGCGTGATGAACCCACAAACGCCAATCGGCTCATGGAGGATCAAATCACCAACGGCATTTTTATGCTCAAATTCAAAGGCTTCAAGCGCCTTAACCACACCGTCCAAATGGCCAATGCCAACCGCAGCCTGCGCCCGGTCCGAGAGCGAAATCGGCGCGCCCATTTCCTCGGAAATCGCTTGGGCCATCTCGTCATACCGCGCTTGGTAGGCGCTTCGGATCGCGGCCAAAAGCTCCAAACGTTCCGCTTTCGTGGTGCGTGAAAAGGCCGGGAAGGCGGCTTTGGCCGCGGCCACGGCGGCGTCCACATCGGCGGTGGTGCCCATGGCGACAGAGGCAAAGATTTCCTCTGTCGCCGGGTTGATCACATCCAGCGTCTCACCCCCCTGAGGTGCGACCCATTGCCCGCCGATATAGAAGCGATCCGTTTTCAATTCCGTCATGTGAGCCTCATATCTGTTTGAATTTCTTAGAACTTGTCGCGCAAAGCATACCACGTCATCGCCGCAACCAAAAGCGGGGTGCGTAGCTTTGGCCCCCCCGGAAACCCCGGCGTCGGCAGGTGGTTGATGACATCGAACCGCGCGGCCTGACCGGCGATGGCTTCGGCGGCGATTTTACCCGCGAGGGTTGCCAGCGCCACGCCCTGACCGGAAAACCCGGCAATGGAGAGGGCAGAGGGGCCAAGCCGGTCAAAATGCGGCAGGCGCGACATGGTGATGCCCAAAGTACCGCCCCAAGCATAGTCGATTTTGGCCGATTCGAGCTGTGGAAACACCTCCAACATCGGCCCGCGCACCTTGGCACGCAAGTCAGTTGGGAATTTGTAACCATAGCTTTCGCCACCGCCGAAAATCATCCGATTGTCCTCGGAGAGGCGGAAATAATTGATCACAAAGCGCGAGTCGGCCACGGCATAGCGGTTTGGGATCAAGCTGTTGGCGAGATCTTGGGGCAGGGGTTCCGTCACCGCGATAAAATTATTGATCGGCATCACGCGGCGGCTGACCGTGGGCAACAGGTTGTTGTGATAACCGTTGAGCGCCACGATCAGATGATCCGCCTCGATCAGGGCAGACCCGGTGTGAACCCGTGGTTTTGCCGCTGTGTCCACCTTGGTCACGCGCGAGGTTTCAAACATCCGCACACCTGCCGCCTCGGCCAAACGCGCCAGAGCAAAGGCGTAGCGCAGCGGGTGTAAATGCCCCGATCCCATATCCAGAGACCCGGAATGATAGCCCGGGCTGCCGACCTCATGATGGATTTCGTCGCGCGAGAGAAAGCGGATTTTATCATAGCCATAGGTGGTATTGAGATGCTCGACATGCGCCTTGGAATGAGCACCATAGCGGGCGCGGTGATTGGCGTGAATGACGCCATCGGTCCAGCCACAGCCATCGCCATCTTCACGGATCAACGCCTTGACCAGATCGACCGCCTCAGATCCCATGTCCCAAAGCACACGCGCGGTGTCGAGACCGACGAGCGTCTCAAGATCGCCCTGTTCCAACCGCTGCCCGGTGGAGACCTGACCGCCATTGCGACCAGAGGCGCCGGAACCGACCCGCGAGGCCTCCAAAAGCACCACATCCAAGCCCTGACGCGCCAAATACAGCGCCGCAGACAGCCCGCCGTAGCCGCCGCCAACGACGCAGACATCGGCCTTGATCGCGCCTTCGGCCGCAGGGTAAGGACCGGGCGCTTCGGCTGTGGCGGCGTAAAAGGAGCGGGGGTGTTGGCCGGGCGTGTCGTTGATGGTGAGAATGTCCATGAGATTACGCTGAAACGTTCAGCCCCTCCGCGTTGAGATAGGCCAGAGTTTCGTCCAGTGAGAGCCGCGCACGGTCGATCAGGATATCAATTTCCGCCTTGGTGATGATCAAGGGCGGTGAGATGATCATCCGGTCGCCAACATGGCGCATCACCAGATTATTGGCAAAACAGCGCTCGCGACAGTAATAGCCGACGGTGCCTGTGGGGCTTGCGAATTTGGCGCGGGTGGCTTTGTTTGGCGTCAGGGCGATGGAGCCCATGAGACCGACGATTTTCGCCTCTCCGACCAGCGGGTGATCGGTCAGGCTTTCCCATCTTTCCTTGAGATAAGGCGCGATGTCAGACCCGGCGCGCTCAATGATGCCGTCTTCGTCCAGCAAGCGCAGGTTTTCGAGCGCCACGGCACAAGCCACCGGATGCCCGGCATAGGTATAGCCATGGGCGAATTCGTCGGCGGCATCGAGCGTGTTGAAAATCTCGTCCGAGACAATGGACGCGCCCAAGGGGATATAGCCCGAGGTGATGCCCTTGGCGCAGGTCATGATGTCGGGGGTGAAGCCCATGGTTTGACAGCCGAACCAGTTGCCGGTGCGGCCAAAGCCGGTGATCACTTCGTCGGCGATCAACAGGATGCCATATTGCTTACAAATCCGTTGAATTTCAGGCCAGTAGGTGACGGGGGGCACGATCACGCCACCTGCGCCTTGGACTGGTTCCGCGATAAAGGCCGCAACCTTATCGGCACCAAGCTCAAGGATTTTCGCCTCCAGTTGACGGGCCCGTTCAAGCCCGAAATCTTCGGGTGTCATATCGCCGCCTTCGGACCACCAATCGGGCTGATCAATATGCACGATGCCGGGGATCGGCAAACCGCCTTGGGCATGCATACCCTTCATCCCGCCCAAAGAGGCCGCCCCCATGGTCGAGCCATGATAGCCATTCCAACGCGAGATGACGATGGACCGCTCCGGCTGGTCCTTGGCGGCCCAATAATGGCGCACCATGCGCAGGTTTGTGTCGTTGGAATCCGAGCCGGAGCCGTTGAAAAACACATGGTTCAAATCACCCGGCGCAAGCTCGGCCAGACGTTTGGCCAGCATGATCGCGGGCACGGTCGATGTTTGGAAAAAGGTGTTGTAGAACGGCAATTGCAACATCTGGCGGGCGGCGACATCGACCAATTCCTGACGCCCGTACCCGATATTGACACACCAAAGCCCCGCCATCGCATCAAGGATCACGCAGCCTTCGCTGTCGGTCAGCCACACGCCCTTGGCAGAGGTGATGATCCGCACACCTTTCTTGGCCAGTTCCGCGCTGTCTGTGAACGGGTGCATATGGTGGGCGGCGTCAAGCGCCTGAAGCTCTGCGGTGGGCAAATGATTGTCACTCATGCGATCAATGTCCTTTGATGATCACGCCTGAACACTCAGGCTGGGTCGGAATGCGGTGGTGGCACGCGGCCACGGTATCGCCACACATAAAGGAGCTGGCACGGCGCATTGCGCGCAAGTCCGAGCGTGGAAGAGAACTTGCGCGAAAATATGATCAAATTTTTAGAGAGGTCAAGTCCTGACCACTCCGGGCAGGGCATCAAGAGACACATTCGCATGGCGTCATGGCCCTGGTGTTGCAACTCTCCGGAAATGTCACAGGTTTCGCAAAACAGGACTATCACCACTATACGCAACGAGAGCACGGCATTCCCGAAGCACGGCTTTGAAGAGGTTTGCCCCAATTCCGTAGGATTTTGCGTAAGATGACAAAAGAAAAGGCGTTTAAAAGACCCAAAAACATAGCCCGTGAAAATCTTGCAAAACCGGATTTATGGAAAACCCGATCCCCGCACCCCTGACAATCAATTTTGGCAGTGGTGCCCACATGCAGCGGTGCCCATATGCAGTGGCGCCCATAGAGGGTAACGGAGTGTCGTTGGGGTTTGAGGGACTATGCTGAATAGCCTATTGCTGATAGCCGATGTAGCCACCTAGACCATTTTTCACATGAGCAGCGCCACAGATGATGCGCCGCTTCGCGCTGGCCTCGGCGCGGTCGCCCATGCTTCGAGAGGTGTTCAACCGACTTTACAGGTTCAAAAATAGATCTGAATCTGACCATTGAAGGATAAAATTAGACATTGGACCCACGTCGCGCGATCTCTTGGAGGGATTTAAAAATATCGAAGCGTGTCGAATGAATTTCGGACGTTGAACCGGACTGTGGAATGTAATGATCGGAAAATTGTGTCATTTGTAGCATGGCTGCCGGAATGCTTGGAAAAGCCTCGCCCGCAACTGCCCCAAGGATCGCCGCCCCCAACAGCACCGGTTCTTCTGCTCTTGGCGCTGCAACTTCGACACCGGTCGCATCAGCCAACAACTGACGGATCATTGGGCTTCGTCCAGCGCCACCACTTATAACGATACGCCGAATTGATGCGCCGGCGCGGCTCTGTGCTTCAATGATTTGGCGAAGCCCGTACCCAATACCGCAAAGCCCAGCGACGTAGAGTGCAATGAGGCTCTCTAAATCTTGATCCATTCCCAAGCCTGCGATGACAGCTCGGGTGTGCGGGTCAGCAAAGGGTGCGCGATTGCCCAAAAATTCCGGCACCACCTGAACGCCTTTGGCAAGGGAGACAACATTTGTTCCGTCATTCAAACGGCGCTCTGCCTCAGTTGCCAACCATTCAGGTAAGGCCATCGAGGCTTGGGCAGCCATCTCTGTGGCCGTCCCAGAATACGGATGCAGGGTAAGCAGGGCATCAATTGCTGCACCTGCTGCGGATTGTCCGCCTTCGTTTAACCAAAGGCCCGGCACCATGGCCGAATAGTAAGGACCCCAAACGCCTGGAACGAACACTGGCTCTTGGGTCGATGTCATCGTGCAGGACGAGGTGCCGAAAACATAGGCGAGGTTTGCCTCTGCCCCACCCCCGCCATTGGCACCGACCGATCCAACACCACCTGCATGAGCATCAATCAGACCAGCTGCAACGGGAATACCGGCTGTCAAACCGAGCTCTGCCGCGGCGACGTCTGTCAAACCCGCTCCAAGCGATGTTCCAGCGGGGACAACGTTTGTTCCGATCCTTGCAAAATCATCAGCGATCAGATCACCCAACCCAACCTGTTCGAAATAGGATGCGTCCCATGCGTTTTCGTGGGCGAGGAAGGTCCACTTGCAGGTCACAGTGCAAACCGACCGCGACAGATCGCCGGTGGCGCGCCATGTAAGAAAATCGGTGAGATCCATAAACTGCCACGAAGCGTCATAGACCTCTGACCGGTTTTCCTTGAGCCAAAGCAGTTTGGGCGTTTCCATTTCCGGCGAGATCCGACCACCGACATAGTCGAGAACGCGGTGGCCCGTCGCATTGATCCGGTTCGCCTGATCAATAGCGCGATGGTCCATCCAGACGATAATGTTGCGTTCGGGGTCGTTGGTATGCCCAATGGGAAGCGGATCACCACCTTGTCCCAGCACAACAAGCGAACAGGTTGCATCGAAGCCTATGCCTCCGATTTGATCACCAGACAGATCTGCCGCAGCCAAGGCACCCTTTGTTGCCGATGCAACGGCCGCCCAAATCTCTGAACTTGACTGTTCTACAATATTGGCAGCATCACGATAAAGCTGGATCACACATTTGTCGGTTCCGACAAGCATGCCGTTCACGTCAAAAATACCAGCTCGCGCGCTCCCTGTGCCAACATCAATCCCCAAAAAGTAAGCGGCCTTATCCGGTGATCCGATCATGGTTCAAACCCTTCTCTCAGAACTTATAAATCGACACTATTCGGCAGGATCACCATGTCGCGAATGACAACTCCGCGCGGACGCGTCAGCATAAAGAGAACGGCTTCGGCGACCTCACGCGGTTGCATCAGCGACCCATTGGCAAGCGCGTCTTCCATTTTCTCTTTGGGCCAATCATCCAGCAATGCTGTGACAACAGGCCCTGGGAGAACCGCGCCCATCCGAATTCCATATTGGGAAACCTGACGACGGGTCGAATGGAGGAATGCTTGAACTGCAAATTTTGATGCGGTGTAGATCGGCTCCCAAACCACAGGGACAACACCGGCGACAGAACTGGTAAAGATGACATCACCTGATTTGCGGTCGATCATCGCGGGCAACACAGCCTGCACACTACGGAATGCGGCGTTGATGTTCAGGTTCAACATACGGTCCCAGACGTCGGGATCACCTTCCGCAGCAGGACCACCAACATAGGCCCCCGCATTTGCGTGGAAGATGTCCAGCGGTCCGACCAAGGCTTCGATCTTTGGCAACATCGAAGAGACTTGCGGTCCGTCCAGGAGGTCGATGACCAATGGGTGAGCGTTCTCTCCCAACTCTTCGCAGAGCAGGTTCAGGCGGCCCTCTGCGCGGTCGATCAAGACGACTTTTGCACCTTCTTCGAGTAGGATGCGGGCACATTCCAGGCCAATACCTGACGCTGCGCCTGTGATCGCGGCGGTTTTTCCGATCAATTTTTGCGACATTTCAAATCCTTTCCAGATCAGGCGCGGCCGTGGCTTGCGCGAGAGCGACGAGCGAGGGAGTCAACGATCACAGCGATTGCGAGAACAGCGCCAGTGATCATGTAGCGGAGCGAAGAACTCAGGTTTAGCAAGGTGAGGCCGTTGGAAATCGCCATGATCACAATGACGCCAAGCAGTGCCGACCATGCCGAACCGCGCCCACCAAAGAGGGATGTCCCACCGATAACCGCAGCCGCAATCGCATTGAGGTTAACATCGCCTGTGCCTGCCTGTTGGCTGGCCGATGCAAGGCGCGCAGCAGCGAAGACACCCCCCAACGAGGCCAAAACCGAACAGACGACGAATGCAGACATACGGATGCGGAACACGTTGATGCCAGAACGACGGGCTGCCTCAGCGTTTCCACCGACGGCAAACATGGATCGCCCCCATTTCGTGCGTGTCAGCCCATAATTCAGAATAACAACCAACAGAACAAAGCCGCCAAACATCCACGGCACACCACGACCGAGTTCGAGGTAATAGACCGCAAAGACAAGGCCGATGGTCAGAAGTGCTGCCTTTACAATCGCAACACTCAGGCTTTCTGCACTGAGGTTTGCCGCCGTTCGTTTCGCATTGGTCTTTACCGCGCCGATCATGATCAGAACACCGGGTAGGATCGCGACCAGATAGGAGAGATAAGCCGGCATGATCAAAATCTGACCGAAACGCACGAGTGGCGAAGTGAATGGCAAGTTGATCGAGCCAGTCGGCCCAAGGATGTAAAGCTGCATGCCCAAAAGCGCGAGCAAACCGGCCAGAGTGGCAACAAAGCTCGGCATTTCAAACTTATTGCGCAGAAAGCCATAGAGGAAACCGATCAGCGCACCATTCGCCAGTACCGCGAGGATCGCGACCGCGAGAGGAACACCACTTTTGACCCAAAGGACGCCGATAATTGCAGAGGACAGACCGCTCATCGAACCGATGGAGAGGTCAATCTCGCCCAAGAGAAGAACGCAGACCACACCGAGTGCGATAAGGCCGACTGCCGCCGCATCGAACAACAAGTTCACAAGGTTATTCGGCGCTAAGAATACAGGGTTCAAGGTCGTGAACACCGCAGAAATCAGCAGCAGCCCGACGATAACTGGCAACATACCGAGGTCTCCAGATCGTACCTTATCCGTGAATTTCTTAAACGCACCAGCGAGGCCAGCATCATGACGCACTCGCGCGTCAGCACGATCAAGTCTTGGGGTCATTTGATTTGCTTCGTTTGTCATTGGACCGCCTCCGCGTCCTGTTGTTTGCGGGCTGCACGTCGTGAGACAGAGTTTTCGCTCGCTCCGGTGATCGCGGCGACCAAATCCTGATGCGAGGTGTCGGACGTAAAGACGCCGTTATTTTTACCCAGACGCAACACGACGATGCGGTCTGCGACCGCTCGAACATCTTCCATATTATGTGAAATCAGGATGACGCCGTGCCCACGATCACGCACGCGCTCAATGAGATTTAGCACTTCGGCCGATTGCGCAACGCCAAGCGCGGCCGTCGGCTCATCAAGCATAATAATATGCGGATCCAAAAGAAGCGAACGGGCAATCGCAACCGTTTGGCGCTGACCGCCAGAAAGGGAGGCAATGGGTTCGCGCACAGACGGGATGCGCGCGGCAAGTTCTTGAAGAAGCGTCCAGGCGCGAACCTCCATCTGAACTTCATCCATGCGCCACGGATTCACTTCGTGACCCAAAAATAGATTAGCGACAACGTCTAGGTTTTCACAAAGAGCAAGGTCTTGGAAAACCGTCGCGATCCCCATTTCGAGCGCCTTCTTGGGGGTGTCGAGCGAAACCGGTTTGCCTAAATACTCAATAGACCCAGAGGTCGGTTGGTGAACACCCGCCAGAACTTTGACGAGGGTCGATTTACCGGCGCCGTTGTCCCCGACCAGTGCAACCACTTCACCGGCGTGGACGTCCAGTTCGATGTCTTCCAGCGCGGTCACTGCCCCGAATTGTTTTCCAATACCGTGCAAACGCAGGATCAGTTCCCCTTTTGACGGGGTATTTGATTGGGTTGTCACTTCGGTGCCCTCCATCCCTAAAGCGTTCCGCCATAAACCTGTTTCACGGGTTTATGGCGGAACGCCAACACCCTTGATATGTCTGGCAGCGTCACGTCCCTGCGCAAGCTATCCTGCGCAGGGACGGTATTATTTATTGAATACCAAGCTCTGCACAGGCAGCTGCATATTCTGCGGTGCAAACCTCAGCTGCGGACTGGATGCCCGCATCAAAGATCAGGTCTTTGATGTTCTCTTGGGTGACAACCGCGGGAACAAACAGCTGAGACGGGGTGTTGTAGAGGCTGCTGGTTGCTTCCGGTGTTTCACCGTTCAGCAATTGAACAGCCACTTCAGCCGCAGCGGCCGCAACGATCTCAGACGGTTTCGAAATCGTGTTATATTGATCGCCTGCAATGATCAGCTGGAGCGCCGCGATGGTTGCGTCGTTGCCAGTGACCGGCGGAAGAGGGTCGACACCTGCAGCCTTGAGAGCCGCAATTGCACCACCACCGGTGCCATCGTTTGCTGCCACGATACCAGTGATTTCAGCGCCAAAACGGGTGATTTGACCAGCAGCCCACTCCTGTGCTTTCGGGGGAGCCCAATCCGGAGTGTCAAATTCAGACAGTGTCACATAGGGTGATGCGTCGAGTGCGCGATCGATGCCGTCGCGGATCAGGCCCGCTGCAGCGTCAGTCGGCGAACCGTTGATCTGCAAAACACCGGCACCTTCAGGAACGCCATTTACTTGCAGGTGTTCGACCAGCGATTGAGCGATTGCGTAGCCGATGCCTTCGTTGTCGAAGGAAACGTAGAAATCAGCAGGCGAGTCCGGGATTGGGCGATCATATGCAATGACCTTGACGCCTTGCGAATGCGCAATTTCGACCATTGCCGCAGCTGCAGCCGAGTCGACAGGGTCAAGAACGATTACGCGCGCACCTTGTGCGATCACAGAGTTGAACTGTTGCTGCTGAAGAGCGACGTCTGCGTTGCCGTTCTGGTAAATAAGCGTGCAGTCGGCACACAGGCCTGCCATAGCTGCCTCAAAGCCCGGCCAATCGTGCTCTTCGTAGCGGGTAGACGCTTGGTCCGGCATCAGGAATGCAACAGTTTCCGCTGTTGCAGTGGTAGCAAACATGGCAGCGACAAGCGCAGAAGCCATGGAAAGCGAAGTCGTTTTGGTCATCTGTATCTCCTCCAAATCAGACTGGCGCGTTCAGTCAGAAGGGCAGCCCCTTGCTGATGACCGTAACCGCTCTCTCCAGCCAGTACGATCAGATGATCAAGTAGTCCTCCCTGACTGACCTGACCTACTTGCGCAACCGATGCAGCACCTTGCTCAATCGATTGTGCAAACATTGCTCAATCGATTGAGCTTGTCAATTACAAAGAAATCTGCTTAGCTTTGGCACGCACTCTGAACGGATTACCGCATGGATAAAGATAAGAAAAAGAAGACCATCTATGATCTTGCTGTCTTGGCTGAAGCGTCGCCTAGCGCGGTGAGTTCAGTACTAAACGGAACTTGGGAGAAACGTCGAATCAGCAAAAAGCTTGCCGAAAAGGTGATGAAAATTGCCGAAAATCAGGGGTATAACCTGAATGCTCAAGCAAGCCTTTTAAGACGCGATAAATCGAACATCGTCGGAATGATCGTTCCAAAATACGACAACCGGTATTTTGGTGAAATTGCCGAACAGTTCGAAGCCATGGCGCGCTCTAAAGGGATGTTTCCTGTCGTAACCTGTACGCAACGTGACCCAGAATTAGAATTCGAAGCTGCGAAGGAATTGGTCGGCTATCAGGTCGAATGCCTAATTTCGACTGGTGCAACTGACCCAGATCGTATCGCTGCGTTCTGTAAAGCTGCTGGCGTTCAAGCGTTGAACCTCGACCTTCCAGGTAAAGACGCACCATCGGTGATTTCGGACAACTACGCAGGCGCACGTGATCTAACGAGCCTCATTTTACGCAGATGTCGGTCTGATTTGGGCTGGGAGGGGCCGCTTCGGTTTATTGGCGGGCGCCTTTCTGACCACAACACAGCCGCACGCCTAGATGGCTTTATGGACGCTCATAAAGAGCTGGGCCTAAAAGTTCCAAATGAAAACATCCAAGCATCCGGCTATTCGGCGAAAGCCGCGTGGGACAGCCTAAAGGACTTTCGTCCGTTTGGCCCAACGGGAATTTTCGTGAACTCAACTATCTCGCTTGAGGGGGTGGTGCGCTGGCATAGCCAACTGTCCGAGGGAACAGAAAATATCCGCTTCGGTTGCTTTGACCGCGATCCGTTCGGAAAATTCCTTCCCGGAAACGTCGGCATGGTAGAGCAGGACGTTTTACAAATGCTGGAAGTGCTATTTGAGTTGGTTGGCCAACCGAATCTCGAAAACAAAGTTACACTTATACCCTGTAATCTAGAAGAGTTTTGAGACTGTAAGCTCTCGATTCCAAGGCGTAGGCTAGGTTTTGGGCAAGCAGCCTGAAGCAGCCATTAGGCGTGAATGCAGCGAACGCCAGCCGCCTGTCCATCTGAAAGCCGATGTCGAGCGCCTCGGTCAGCCGCCAAATCTGATGACCCTGAGGCGCTGCACGTTCTGGCCAGCAAGATCAAGCGGATGATCTCGCTGATCGGCATTCAGAGGCTGATGGCGGCGTGAGCGAGGTTGCCAGGGTCATCGTGTTCACAAGAAGGGCCCGGTAACGCCGCCGCGCGCACCAACCGTTGCCAAGAGGTCGGGCGGCGGAGTGTCCAAACACAGGCCTCCGGCCCTTAGCCGTCGTAATCGACTTCCTCGGTCAATTTCAAAGCCTCACCGCGTGCGTTGGCGATGTCAATCAGGCTGAGGTTGTCGGGCGTCAATTCCCCCCAGCTTGCGACCAGGGCCGAGGGTTCTGTGCCGGGCACAACCGGGTATTCAGAATTGGCCTCCGCATAGATTTCCTGCGCGTGTTTGGAGGTCAAAAACTCAATGAATTGCGTGGCCTCTTCGATGTTCTTTGACGCTTTGGTGAGCGCCACGCCGGAGATGTTCACATGGGTGCCGCCGCCTTCGACGTCAAACACCGGGAAATCAAGGCGCACCGAGTCAGCCCAGACCTTTTGCTCAGGGTCAGCCAACATTGCGCCCATGTAATAGGTGTTGCCCAAGGAAATGTCGCATTCCCCGGCCCAAATCGCCTTGACCTGTGCGCGGTCATTGCCTTGGGGTTTGCGTGCCAGGTTGTCTTTAACGCCTTGAAGCCATTGCTTTGTTTCCTCTTCACCATGGTGGGCAAGATAGGCGGAAGTGAGGCCGATCATATAGGTGTGCATGCCCGAACGGGTGCAAATCCGGCCTTTCCATTTCGGGTCCGCGAGGTCTTCGTAGGTGATGACTTCGCCGGGGGCCACGCGGTCTTTCGAAGCATAAACAATTCGTGCCCGCGTGGTGACGCCCCACCAATTGCCCTCGGGGTCATGGTATGTGGCGGGAATATTTTGCGCCAGTGTCTCGGTCATCAAAGGTTGAGTGACGCCCGCATCCACAGCTTCGGAAATCCGTGCAATATCAACGGTTAAGATCACATCGGCGGGAGAGCGGTCACCCTCGGCCTTGAGCCGTTCGACCAAGCCTTTTTCGAGGAAGGCGACGTTGACCTTGATGCCTGTCTCCTCGGTGAAGGCCTCGGTCAGCGGCGCGATCAATTCGGGCTGACGGTAGGAATAGACGTTCACATCGGCGCTTGCGGCCGTGGCGGTGAGTGTCAGGGCGGCGGTCAGGGCGAGGTTGGGTTTGAAAGGCATCAGAATCTCCAAGGCTTCATTTGCGGCTTTTAAACCCGACAAAAACACTCTGGTCAATAGGTGATAAATTTAATCGGAAAATGTGGCGGGGTGATTTCGGCCTATCTGGCGGTTTTCTCTGCCGCTTTCACCGCGTCCCAAAGCGCATCCATTTCCGCCAGATCACTGTCTTGGGGCGTCTTGCCTTTTGATACAAGATGATCCTCTATGGCATTGAAACGCCGGGTGAATTTGGCGTTGCAACCGCGCAGGGCTTCTTCGGCATCGACGCCCAAATGCCGGCCCAGATTGACCACAACGAACAATAAATCCCCGAATTCCTCGAACACATCCGCTTGGGTTTTGCTCTCACGCGCCTCAACCAATTCTGCCGCTTCCTCGCGGATTTTGTCGATCACATGCGACACATCCGGCCAGTCAAACCCAACGCGGGCCGCGCGTTTTTGCAATTTTTGCGCCCGCATCAAGGCGGGCAATCCCATGGCCACCCCGTCCAGGACCCGCGTTTCGCCGCGCCGCTTGCGCTCGGCGGCTTTTTCGCGTTCCCAATCAAGGGTTTGCTGTTCCGGGCTTTTTTGGTTGCTTTCATCGCCAAAGACATGCGGATGGCGTGAAATCATCTTGTCCGAGATCGCTTTGGCGACATCGTGAAAGTCAAAAAGCCCTTTGTCCGCCGCGATTTGCGCCTGAAACACCGATTGAAACAGCAAATCCCCCAGCTCGGATTTCAAATCCGCCATATCGCCGCGCGTGATCGCATCGTCGACCTCATAGGCTTCTTCGATTGTGTAGGGCGAAATCGTCGCGAAATCCTGCTCGATGTCCCAAGGGCAACCGCCCTTTGGATCGCGCAGGCGCTTCATGATTTCCAAAAGCTGCTCAATGCCCTCGGGCACACTGTGGATCGGGTCGGGAATGGGGTGCTGTGTCATGGTGCCAAGGTGACGCGGCAAAAGGGGCTTTGCAAGGCCAAAGCCGCTGGCTATAAGGTCTCCATGACCCACATCTGCACCATCATTATCTGCTGCATTATCTGCTAACGAAAGTTACGCGGGGTCGGTCTCTTTTCTCTCAAAAAGTAAGCTGATAAGCCCGCGGGGATTGCCCTGAGGAGCGCTTATGACCGTGATCAAGCTGACCAACACGAAAACCCGCAAAAAAGAGGTTTTCGAGCCGATCGACCGCAATAATGTGCGCATGTATGTCTGTGGGCCAACGGTCTATGATCGCGCCCATATCGGCAATGCGCGCCCTGTGATCGTGTTCGACGTGCTCTATCGGCTGTTGCGCCATGTTTATGGCCCCGATCATGTCACCTATGTGCGCAATTTCACCGACGTGGACGATAAAATCAACGCGCGCGCCGCCGAAAGTGGGCGCAGTATTCGCGAGATCACCGATGAGACGACACAGTGGTATCTTGATGATATGCGCGCTGTTGGCGCACTGGACCCGAATGAAATGCCGCGCGCGACCGAGTATATTGGCGCGATGATCGAGATGATCGAGGGGCTGATTGACAAGGGTCACGCCTATGCCGCCGAGGGGCATGTGTTGTTCGCGGTCGAAAGCTATGAGAAATACGGCGCGCTTTCAGGGCGTTCGATTGACGATATGATCGCCGGGGCGCGGGTTGAGGTTGCGCCTTATAAACGCAATCCGATGGATTTTGTCCTGTGGAAACCCTCCTCAGAGGATCAACCGGGATGGGACAGCCCTTGGGGGTATGGTCGCCCCGGCTGGCACATCGAATGCTCTGCCATGTCCTATGAGCTTTTGGGCGAGAGTTTCGACATCCACGGCGGCGGCAACGATTTGATGTTCCCGCACCACGAAAACGAGATTGCACAAAGCTGCTGTGCCCATGGCCACGAGCATGACGGCGAGGGCTTTGCCAACTTTTGGCTGCACAACGAAATGTTGCAGGTCGAGGGCAAGAAAATGTCCAAGAGTTTGGGCAATTTTTTCACCGTGCGGGATTTGTTGGATGGCCATGACGGGATGCCGGGGGTGCCGGGCGAAGTGATACGATTTGTGTTTTTAAGCACGCATTACCGCAAGCCGATGGATTGGACGGCTGAGAAGGCGGAGCAGGCGAAGGCGACGTTGTGGAAGTGGGCAGTTGCAGTGAATGAAAAACCGGTTTCGGTGAGCGAGCCAAGAGAGATTCCGCATCAGTTTGTTGATGCACTGTCCGACGATTTGAATACTTCCAAGGCGATTACAATCCTTCATGGATACTATAAAGATGGCAGCCCTGATGCGTTAATGCACCTGTCGTATTGCTGCGATCTGATCGGGATTGAATTGCAAGGCGTTTGGAGTAAGTGGGATCACCCACATACCGACAAAATGGAGCGGTTGGGAACGTCTCTTCCTAGTGGAGAGATAGTATTAGAGCGCTTAAACGAACTTTCCGATCACCTTTCTTCCCTCCGAACCACAGCCATGGAAACCAAAGACTTCGCCCCGGTGGATGCGCTCAAAACCGCGCTCCTCAATGCAGGCGTTGAAGTGCGCATGTCAAAGACAGGTGTGGAACTTGAACCCGGACCGAATTTCGATCCGTCCAAGTTGGAGGGATTGCTGTGAGGATTGGTGTTTTGAGACGAAGGCAGAGCCTGCCTTGGCGGGCGCATGTGCGCCTGCCGGGGGGAAGGCAGGCGCAGCCCGGCGTGCCGCCGGGCAAAACACTTGAGTGGAGGACCAACCAATGACCCGCGATCGCCTCTACCTCTTCGACACAACGCTCAGAGACGGCCAACAGACCCAAGGTGTGCAATTTTCCACGCCCGAAAAGCACATGATCGCCGAGGCGCTCGATCATCTGGGCGTCGATTATATCGAAGGCGGCTGGCCCGGCGCCAACCCGACCGACAGCGAATTTTTCGCCGAACCGCCCAAGACAAAAGCCACCTTCACCGCTTTTGGCATGACCAAACGGGCAGGGCGCTCGGCGGAGAATGACGAGGTGCTGGCGGGGGTGTTGAACGCGGGGACGAAAGCCGTCTGTCTGGTCGGTAAAACCCATGATTTTCATGTCACCACCGCTCTTGGCATCACGCTTGAGGAGAATCTCGACAACATCGCCAAATCCATCGCGCATCTGGTCGCCCAAGGACGCGAGGCGCTGTTTGATGCCGAACATTTCTTTGACGGCTACAAGGCCAATCCCGACTATGCGCTGGCCTGTCTCACCGCCGCCTATGACAATGGCGCGCGTTGGATCGTGCTCTGTGACACCAATGGCGGCACGTTACCGGGTGAGGTCTATCAGATCACGTTAAAGGTCATTGAATCCGGCATTCCCGGCACCCATTTGGGCATTCACACCCATGATGACACTGGCAATGCGGTGGCCAATTCACTGGCGGCGATCAATGCGGGGGCGCGGCAGGTGCAGGGCACGTTGAATGGTCTGGGCGAACGCTGCGGCAATGCCAATTTGACCACGCTGATCCCGACATTTCTACTAAAAGAACCGTATAAATCGACGCTCGACACCGGTGTCACCGAGGCCGCTTTGGCCGACCTGGTCAAGGTGTCGCGGATGCTTGACGACATCCTCAACCGTGTGCCTTTGCGCAGCTCGCCCTATGTTGGTGCCTCCGCATTCGCCCATAAAGCCGGCCTTCACGCCTCCGCCATTCTCAAAGACCCAACCACCTATGAGCACATCCCGCCGGAGATCGTCGGCAACGCCCGAATCGTGCCAATGTCCAATCAGGCGGGGCAATCAAACCTGCGCTCGCGCCTGTCCGATATGGGGCTGGATGTGTCGACAAAGGCCGATCTGGGGCGGATTTTGGACCGGATCAAAGAGCGCGAGGCAGAGGGATATTCCTATGACACCGCGCAGGCCTCGTTTGAATTGGAAGCGCGGCGCGAATTGGGCCTGATGCCGGCGTTTTTCGAGGTCGAACGCTACCGCGCCACGGTCGAACGCCGCAAGGACGCCAAGGGCCGGGTGATCCACCTGTCCGAGGTCACGGTGGTGGTCAATATCGCGGGCGAGCGGCATTTGTCGGTGTCTGAAGGCATCATGGCGGATGGCTCGGACGGGGGGCCGGTCAACGCGCTCTCGAAGGCACTGGTCAAGGATTTGGGACCCTATTCCGATCTGATTTCCGATATGGAACTGGTTGATTTTAAAGTCAGGATCACCAATGGCGGCACAGAGGCGCGCACCCGCGTGATCATTGATCACGAAGACAGCTTGGGGCGGCGTTGGTCGACGGTCGGCGTGTCGTCAAACATCATAGATGCGTCTTTTGAGGCGCTTTTGGATGCGGTGCTTTGGAAATTGACGCGCGATGGCGCGCAGGCATTAGGTGCTGAATGAGGGAGGCCGTGTGATGTCCGTGCAAGCCTGCGCCGAGATTGTCCAAAAGGGCGACGAAGACCGATTTCGCGCCACCATGGCCGCGCCTGTTTCGGCACGCGATGTGTTGTTTCCGATCCATGCCTTTTGTCTGGAGGTCGCAAAAGCGCCTTGGGTGACGAAAGAAAGCATGATTGCGGAGATGCGCCTGCAATTTTGGCGCGATGTGTTGACGGAGAAAACCGAAGGCAAAGCCCCGCGTGCCCATGAGGTGGCCGCGCCTTTGGCGGCGGTGTTAGATATTGCATCGGCTGAGGCGCTGGACGCCACGGTGACGGCGCGGCAATGGGATATTTACCGCGATCCGCATGAAGACGCGGCGGCGCTGTATCGCTATCTCCACGCGACCTACACCATTCCGCTGCATGTCGCGGCGCGGCTTTTGGGCGCGCCGGACACGGCGTCAAAACCGCTCAACAGTCTGGGGCAGGCTGGGGCTTTGGCGCGCTATTTCATGGCGATCCCGGCACTTGTCGACGCGGGACGGGTGCCTTTGCTTGATGGGCGCCCGGACGCGGTGGCAACATTGGCGAAAGCCACGTTGGAACAGGCCCGTTGGGGCGCGCAGCAGCTTTCAAAACTTGGCAAATCTGCGCGCGCGCCGATGATCGACGCGGTGATGATGTTGCCGATCCTGCGACAAGCGGCGAAAGACCCAAGCGCGGTTTTGGACGGACGTCTGAAACAGGGGCCTGCGCGCAAATCCCTGCGCTTGGCACTGGCGTCTCAGTCGCCGACATGGGGCGTTTTCTAAGGCAGCTTTTTCTGAGTGTATTCCAAGACATAGACCCGGATCGCGGAGGCCAGACCGCTGTCCACGCCGCGGGTTTCATCAATCTCGGCGGCCAGCACATTGATCGGTAGATCACGCTCCTTGGCGATGGCGCGAAAGGCGCGCCAAAACGCATCCTCAAGGGACACAGAGGTGCGATGACCGTGCAGCGTCAGCGAGCGTTTGACCGGACGCGCACTCATCTGTCGTCTTTCTTGTGGGCGTCCAATATGGCCTTGGCTTTGGCCGTTTGGGCCTGTTCGAGCGCCTTTTGTGCCTTGCTGCGCCCGAATTTCACCGCATTCTCATCGGCCAATGCGCGTTTGTCCGCGCGGGCCTTGGCCTTGCGGATCTGATTGAGATTGATGACGTTTTTATCGGCACTCATGGGAGCAATCTACCCCATGCGCAGGTCATCGCCAAGATCAGATACGAAAGCCCCGTTCAACGCGGCGGAGGAACGGGGCTGGGCGTGTTGCGATGGCTGATGACTTACATGCGCTGAAGCGGCACACGCACACCAATGCTCACGACTTGATTGTCCACGTCGAATGTCAGCGGGGTGACCGGAGACTGTCCACCATTGATCGGGGTGCTGCCGCCTTGGGCAGTGCCGAAATTATAGTAGCGATAGCTGGCTTCCAAAATGACGGGCCATTGGCCGGGTTTGGTGACCTGCCAACTGGCGCCAAAGCCCAAAGAATAGGCCAGGCTGGTGGAACTGTCGCCCTCAAAGCTGCGATCAACCCCGGTCGACAGGCTGTCATTGGTCCGGGTCCAATCTCCAACTTTGTTGTTGGCAAGGCCAAGCCCGACCACGACAAACGGGTTGAAGGTGGTGTTCTTGCCAGCGGCCTCAAGTGGCGAATAATAAAGGCTGCCCATCAGAGCGTTGGTTTTCAAAGAGGCCGAAGTGATATCGGCATGGATCGCGCAACTGGACCCGTCAGAGGCGGAGGCGCAGGGACCGGTGACGCTCATCGACTCGGAAAACGTCATCCCCAGATCGAAGCGATAGCCATTCATCCAGTCAAAGCCCATCGCCACGGTGCCAAAACTGCCATCTTCGCCGCTCAAGTCAAAATTGACTTGCGGGTCAGAGGGATAGCCGTGGGGTTGCCACGATCCGTCATTGATATCGGTGGTGGCCATGCCAAATTCGGCACGCAGATAGGGGCCGTAGGTGACACTGGCAAGACCCGCGCCGGGCAGGCTGTCGGGCGCGGCGGTCAGAGGGGTCGTCATGGCGGCGGTCAACGCGACACTCAAAGCGAGTGGTGCGAGGCAGGATATGTGCGTGATCGGTTTCATAGGTGCTCCATAGACTCTTATCTGTTCATTAAGGGCAAAATCTGTCTGTGAATCTGTCTGTGGGAGAGGCCCCCAATGGGGGCCTCTGTTCTGTTGTTTGTGATCAGATCGACGGGGCTCAACCGTGACCTGCAAGAACTGCGATGCGAATGGCTTCGGCATCGGCCGCAAGGTCGGCGGCATCGGCAGCGCTCATCGGAACGCCGAGAATCGTCGTGACGGCGATCACAGTGTCGGTCGAAATCGGGACGGTCTTGTCAGAGGCGACCCCCAAAAGGGCGGCCAAAATCGTATCGACATTGTTTGTGACGCCGCTGGCGGCCAAGGGGGTTTCCCCTTCAAGATAGGCCTGGAACAAGGCCAGACTTTGCAGCGGGCTGTCGATGATCACGGTGTCATCCCAATTGAGCGACAACTCGGTAATCATGTCGGAGAGGCTGAGATTATAGAACTCAACCGCATCGCCCGACAGTTCCGCAAGCGCCTCTGTCAGGGCACGATCCAACACATGCGCGGGTGAACGGGCCACATTGAGGCGACCAATTTCAACTTCCGGGATGCCTTCGTTGGCCCAAACCGGCCCACCAGACCCTGCGTTGGAACTGTCTTGATTGGCGCGCGGACCCGCACCCTCAGAGTCTTCGCCCGGCCCGCCTTGGCCAGATCCCTGTGCGCCAGTGGATTGGCCACCATGGCCTTCTTCCCCACCGCTGCCGGAATCGCCATTGCCAGAGCCAGCGTGTGGGCCTTTTTGCCCACCGTCTTCACCGTCTTCGGTGGCCGCATAAGCGGGTGTCACAACATCCACACTCATTACATAGGCCGTGGTACCGACCAAAGCCGCACTCAATGCCAAAATGGACAAGGCACTCAAAAGTTTCGATTTTTTGGATGTGGCAAAGTTTGTCATGTTATCCTCCCCGGAGTCATATGATGTCCAATACAGATGTGGAGCGCTGTCCACTCTTTCTTGTCTTGGACGATATCATCATCATAGATCACTGGCATAAAACTACCTTGATGCCGATCAATGTAAAACAATGTTGTTTGATAGAGATTTGCATTTTTGCATGCATTGTCTTTTATGCATCACCTATGCATCAGTTGCATAACAGCGGGAAAGAATGCCAGCCTGCTGTGGAATATTGCACAGAATGTTGATTTCGTCAGGGTAAAAGCTCGGTCGATCCGATTGTCCGCCTGTGACGCCGTGGTCCGGCCGGAACAGATGATCGGGCGCAAGGCTGATCCGCTACGCGCGAAACAGCGTCTCCCTACGCAGAAACCCCAACAAAATTACGCAGAAACCCCAACAAAATAAAGTGAAGGCGATCTTCGGGGCGCCTTTCGTTTTTGGCGACGGAAGGCGGCTGCACCGTGCGTATCAGGGGCTCCATGAAACAGGAGAACCACATGAAAACCCTTCTTGCAGCCCCGCTTCTCATCACCCTCGCTCTGCCCGCCTCGGCGCAGGGCCGCTTTCCGGTCGAGGACATCGCCAAGGATCTGGGCCTGACCAAGCAAGAGCTGACCCAATGTTTCAAAGCCAACCGTCCCTCGCGCGAAGAGATGAAAGCCGCGAAACAACGCTATAAAGCCGGCGAGGTCGTCGCCCCCGAGGGCGCACGTCCGGAAATGGTTGCCTGCGTGCAGACCCATAACCCGGAGATCACCACTGCGCGATACGAAGAGGTGATGCGCTCCTACGCGCCTCAAAACTAACGGCAAAGCGAAAGCCGCCTGCCGGATGACCCGCGGGACTGTGATCGCGCGTGAATCCTAGAACTGCGAAATCATCGCGAAATCACCACAAAACCTGTGACGGTCTGGCGGCCTATAACGTCGCCAGATTTTCACATCCGCCGCTGCTGCGCCCAGCTTGGGCACAGGGCACCGCTTTCCGCGATGCCCTGCTCGCTGACATTAGCCTTTCGGGCCGATCATCTGTTCCGGGCGCACCACGGCGTCAAATGTGGCTTCATCGACAAAGCCCAAAGCGATGGCTTCTTCTTTCAACGTGGTGCCGTTTTTATGCGCGGTTTTGGCAACTTTCGTGGCATTGTCATAGCCGATGGTCGGGGCCAGAGCGGTGACCAGCATCAGGGACTCGTGCAAAAGCTTCTCGATACGCGGTTCATTGGCCTCGATGCCCACAACCATGTTGTCGGTAAAGGCGGAGGCGCTATCGCCCAAAAGCTGCATGGATTGCAAGACGTTATAGGACATCATCGGGTTGTAAACGTTCAATTCGAAATGACCTTGGCTGCCGGCAAAGCCCACGGCGGCGTCATTGCCCATGACATGGGCGCAGACCATGGTCAGGGCTTCGGCTTGGGTCGGGTTGACCTTGCCCGGCATAATGGACGAGCCCGGCTCGTTTTCCGGCAGGATCAATTCGCCCAAACCACAGCGCGGGCCAGAGCCCAACAGGCGGATGTCATTGGCGATTTTGAACAGCGAGGCGGCGACGGTTTTGAGCGCGCCGGAGAACATCACCATGGCGTCATGGGCGGCAAGCGCTTCGAATTTGTTCGGCGCGGTCACAAACGGCAGGCCAGTGATCTCGGCCATGTTTTTCGCCACGGCTTCGGCCCAGCCCTTTTTGGTGTTCAGCCCGGTGCCCACGGCGGTGCCGCCCTGTGCCAGCTCATAAATCGCGGGCAGGCACATCTCAACGCGTTTGATGCCCATGCGGACTTGGTGAGCGTAGCCGGAGAATTCCTGACCCAAGGTCAGCGGGGTCGCGTCCTGAGTATGGGTGCGGCCGATTTTAATGATGTCTTTGAAGGCCTCGGCTTTGACTTCGAGCGCCTCGGCCAATTTGGTCAACCCCGGCAACAACACATCACGCGCCTGCATGCCGATGCCAACATGCATCGCGGTCGGGAAAGTGTCGTTCGAGGACTGGCCCATGTTGCAATGATCGTTCGGGTGAACCGGCTTTTTCGACCCCATTTCGCCGCCGAGCATTTCAATCGCGCGGTTCGAGATCACTTCGTTGGCGTTCATATTGGACTGGGTGCCGGAGCCGGTTTGCCATACCACGAGCGGGAAGTTGTCGTCGAACTTGCCGTCGATCACCTCGGTCGCGGCGGCGACAATCGCATCGCCCAACTCTTTGGACAGGTTGCCCTGCGCCATGTTTTCCAACGCACAGGCCTTTTTGACCACACCCAGCGCGCGGATGATCGGCACGGGCTGACGTTCCCAACCGATCGGGAAGTTCAGGATTGAGCGCTGGGTTTGCGCGCCCCAATATTTGTCGCTTGGGACTTCGAGCGGGCCAAAGCTATCGGTTTCGGTACGTGTGGTGGACATGGGGGTGGACATGGGGGATCTCCCTTGGTGCGATGCCAAATATTGCCTCGGCTATACGCGCTCAGGGGGGCTCATGCAATGTATACGGACGCATACATCCCCCTGATAGCGCTAAAAGATCGCCGGGTTTGGCCGCCTGCAGGTCTAAATCGGCTGACGCGTGTATTCAAACACCCGCGCGGGCGGCAGATTGGCCCAGATCGTGCCCTTTTTGCGCGCCATGATGCCGTGCTGACGCTGCATGTCCGGTTCGATCGGCGAACTGAACGCATAGGTGAATTGGGTAAAGATGCCGCCCGGACGCAGGGAGGCGAAGACCGAGGCGAGGATGCCGTCTTGCAACTTAGGGCGGTTGAGCAACGGCACGCCGGACAAAACCGCGCCGACATGGGGGGGCAGGACGTGATGGATTTCAGTGGCGGAGCGGTTGAGCACCTGAACGCCGGGGAATTTGCTGCGCAGATCGTCGCAAAACCGGGCGTTCAGTTCAAACAGGGTGAGCCGCTCGGGCGCCACGCCGCGTTCCAAAATCGCGCGGGTGAACACGCCGGTGCCCGGTCCAATTTCAACGATAGGCCCGTCAATGTCTTCAAGCCCCGCCGCCATGACCCGCGCCATCGCCGAGGAGGAAGGCGCAATCGCGCGCACATCGTCGGGGTTGCGGATCATCTCTCCAAGGAAAACAGCAAAATCGCGTGGCATGTGGCTCTCCTCTGGCGTGATGCTGAGACAGAAGTGCCCATCGCCGCGTAATCTGACAAGGGGGGAGCGGATCGCGTTACGTAAAATTCACGAAGCTGTTTCGCGGCTGTTAAAAAGGAGCCGCGCAGCCCCTCCCTCATTTGCGAAACTTGTCGAGCGAGACGATTTCCGCCTCTTTCGGCCCGTCCGTTGCGGTGCCGGATGTGTCGGTCTCATCCTTGCGCTCGAAACTTTTGACTTCGGCGTCATGGGGGATCTCGTCGCCGTCCATCTCTTCGACGTCGTAATCCTGGGTCTCAAAGCGCAGACCGAATTCCACCGACGGGTCGACAAAGGTGCGGATCGCGTCATAGGGGATGTACAAAGGCTCCGGGCTGTCGCCGAAATTCAGCGTGATCGCCACGCCATCGTCGGTGACTTCGAGATTGTCGAACCAATGCTGAATGACGATGGTCATTTCCTCGGGATAGCGATCCGAGAGCCAATCGGCCAGTTCCACATCCGGGTGCATGGTGTCGAAGGTGATAAAGAAATGATGATCCCCCGGCAGACCGTCTTTCGCCACGCCGTCCAGCACCTTACGGATCAGACCACGCATCGCGTCATGCATGAGGTTCCCGTAGTCGATGGTTTTGGCCATCTGTGCATCCTTTCTGTGTCTCCTGTGGTGCAGCATACGAGATTCTGCGGCTAAGGAAAGAGGTCATCAAAGGACAATATGAAACGCGAGGCCCGCAAGCGCCACGAGCGCCAGCACGGTCATCAATCCGCGTTTAAGCCCAAAGAGCAACCCGCCCGCCAGCACCATAAGGGCAAGGGCCCTGAGATCAAGGCTCTGGAGCATCGGCAGATCAAGGCGCAGAGGCCCCAGAGTCAGCCGCGCGGTTTGGGCAAAGAGCACATGCAGGGTGAACCACCAAGACAGCGAGGCGATGACGCCCACCACGGCGGCGGTGATCGCCTTAAGCGCATTTGAGAGCCGCGGGCGGGTGCTGATCCAGTCGATATACGGCGCTCCGGCGAAAATCCAGAGAAAACAAGGCACAAAGGTGACCCATAGCGTCAAAGCCGCGCCGATCACGCCGCCCCAAAGGCCCAGAGGTGTCGCTGCCATATAGCCGACGAACTCCGTGACCAAAATCAGCGGCCCCGGCGTGGTTTCAGCCAGACCCAAGCCGTCGAGCATGGCCTCGGGGGTAAGCCAGCCTTGGTTGTTGACCACCTCTTGGCTCATATAGGCCAAAACCGCGTAAGCGCCGCCAAAGGTCACCACCGCGAGGCGGGAGAAAAACAGCCCGATCACCAAAAGCCGCTCTTGGCCCGTGGCCCAAAGGACCAACAAAGGCGCGGCCCACAGCGCGCCCCAAATCGCGAGCGTGCGGGGCAGGTGGTGGGCTTTGGGAACGGCCCGTTTTTGAGCCAGTTTTTGGGCCTGTGTCGGGGTTGCGGTGATGCCACCGTAAAGCGCGGCGGCCACAACGATCACCGGGAACGGGACGGCAAACCCGGTGATGAGCACGAAAGAGATCACCGCCAAAGCCCAACGATCCACCCGCCCCAAGGCCTTTTTGCCCAAGCGAAACAGGGCTTGCAGCACGATCAGGGTCACTGTGGCTTTGACGCCTAAAAACAGCGCCTCGGAGAGGGGCAGGTGGCCGAAATGGGCGTAAAGCGCGGCCAAAATCAACATGACCAATGCGCCGGGGAGGACGAAAAACAGCCCCGCGATGACACCGCCGGGCACACCGCGCAAGCGCCAGCCACAATAGGTGGCAAGCTGCATCGCTTCGGGGCCGGGCAACATCATGCAAAAGGACAGCGCGGAGAGAAACCCGTCCTCGTCCATCCAGCCGCGGCTCTCGACCACTTCGCGGTGCATCACCGCAATCTGCGCCGCCGGGCCGCCAAAGGACAAAAGCCCGATGCGGGCGAAGGCTTTGAGAAAGTCGGGCAGGGGTGTTGTGGGACTGGAAATCTGTGGCAGGGGCGTCATCCGGGCGCTCGCGTTAGTCCGGGCGTCATGTCCGGCACGCCTTTGGTAAACGCCCCTGCGTTTGGGTCAAGGGTTAGAGGCTCAATTTGCCAGTGCCAGACGCACCAAACCGCCGGTTTCGCCCTCAAGCACGCCATGCTCCGCCGAAGTCGGTTTCAACATCGCCTCAACCAAGACCGGCACCGAGGTCCAATAGGGGATGTACCATTCCTGATCGACCTCTAAGATCAACACCGCGTCCTTGGCGGCATCATAGGCGCCGATCACGGAGACATGCGGGCCGTCCCAATCGCCGGTGACGACGCCTTGGTTGAAATAGATCATCATCGCGTCTTCGGCGCTTTGTTCGTTGAGCGTCAACCATTCGCGTACGGTGGCGTGCGTGGGTTCTGAGGCGTCGGTGGGTTTAAAGGAACTGACCGCGTAGCTGTCGAGACCGGCCGCGACAAGCGCCTTTCCGGCATAGGTTTCAAGCTCGGCAAAGGTCACACCATCGCCGCCCTCGGCGGAGATTTCGGACCAATGAGCATCGCCGACGCGGTCCAACAGGTCGGGTTGGGTCATCACCGTGTCTTCGGCATTGGCGGGCAGGCCGGACAAGCCGTTGACAGCCCCCGTGACGGCGGCGACCGAGCAGGCGGAGGTGGTGAATTGCATTTTTACATAGGGCGCGAAGGCCCAGTAATCAGGCGCGGGCGTTTGGCGCAGATAGTCCGTGGCCTGCGTGACGGGGGTCGCGTTTGGCCCGAGTTTCGGCAGTGGCGCGTCTTGTGCGCTCAGGGGCAGGGACGCAAGCGTTGCGAGAGCCAGAGGAAGAGCAAGGAATTTGGTCATGGATCACCTATGGAAAGACGCCGGACAGGCGATGATCTACCCCGGATGCGCCTGATACAGAGGGCGCGTTTGGCATTGCTTTTGGGGGCAGGCAAAGGGCCCGGCCTCGTCACTTTTGATCAAATTTTGCGCAAAGCAAGAAAAATCGTATTTTGCTCACTGCGCAGCTCAGGCTCAGCCTAAAGTTTCACCCGCAAGACAGAGCGCAACTGTGTTGGGCGGAAGGTGACCCATTTGTTCAAAATAGCTGACAAAATCAAAGTTGTTATAGGCTTCGCAGATTTTGCCATCCTTGGTGCGGATCATCACCTGACCCGCAATGGAGACCGGTGTCATATCCATGGCGCGCTTTGCGTTCAGGCGCATTCGGACCCATGCCTGATCGCCCTGTTCCATCGAATCGAGAATCTCACAGGACAGATCGCGCAACGCCTGTCGTACGGCGGGGACGAGAATGCGAAAATCCTCAAGCTCGGTGGCGAGATCGCTCATCAAACCGGAGGCGGCACCTGAGATGTCGAAATAATCGTCAATGGCGGATAAATCGCCCTGAACCCAAACCCGTTCATACCATGCTTTCAGCAGTTCAACACCATTCATTCCCTCGTCCGCCTCTGTCCATGACCTATACAGAGTATGGGTGAAAACCCGTAAAGGATTGGTTTAAATCCAGACGGATTTGTCGCTTGACCTTACCCTCGCGGCTTCGCACCGACCTTGGGCACCTGACTGCCGCCGCTGTTGCCGCCATCGACCGGCAGATGCGTGACATTCTGGCGAAACTGGGGACCTCCGATGTCGACGATTGAGCAAGTCCAGCGCCGCGCGGTGCGCGGTTCCGGCCTCCTTCGGGGCGTGGCGGGCTATCAGCTCCGGCGACCATCGCCGGGGGAATTCCTCAAAAAATTCGAAGCATTCATGCTTCGGGATCTTGAAACGTAACACCGTGATGGCCAGCGCCCCAAAATGCCTCCTGGAGCTCCGCATGCGTCATGCCACTGACCTTCGAAAGCTCATTAAACAGAAACTGACGTCTCTGCGGGTTCTCTTCGTGTTGTCGGTCGATGTAGCCCAACACTTTCCGGAGTTTGTCGTTGAACTCAAAGGCGTTTCTGATTTTCTCAGTAGTTTTGAGGTCCTCATTTCGCCACAGCATTTTCATTCTCAGCATACGAAAGTTCCTTTCTTCTCCGCGAAGACACCACGCCTCTGCGTAGCTTGGAAACTATATCCGGAATGCCGATAGGGCATAGGCGCCGGTAGGCGGCCACGGGCATTGACGGCAAAAGCAGGTCGCCACATGGGCACGAAAAATGACGGAAACGCATGCGAAATCACGCAAACGTGCGTGGAGAAACGACATGTAACACATTGAACATAAAGACGCGTTTTCTTTTGATTCGATTTATTTCGGCTTATCCAGTTGAAACTGGAAACAGGTAAATCTGATGCAGGTGGAGGCCACTCGTTATCCGTTGGAGCTCAAAGCTCAACAGGCGGCGGAGTTGCTCAGGGTGCGGGCAAATGCCGTGATCCGCCTTCGGCAGTGCGGGTAAAAAGCCAACAGATTGCCAGCATGGCAGGAATGTCGGTGGAGATTATCGAACACTACAGCCCTATGTAGACCGGAAAGCGGGCGGTCAGGCGGTCTTGCGTGACTTAAGAGAACGTAAGCAGGATAAAACTGTAAAACACTGAAAAACTGTAAAGAGAAAGATGGGATAAAACATATGCTTAGCGTTAAAAAAGTAAAGTGCAGGTTTCTGTTGCCAGGTACCTGCGAACCCCGCCTTAAGTCGCTAAACCTAAGGGCTTAGGTTTCGATATTTCGCACAGCTTACGCTGCGAGAGCCATCGGAGCTTTGTTGTCATTTGCAACTAGCTTTAGTGTACCGATAACGGTGGTAACTCACCGAAACAAAGCAAACCCCTTTAGACGTCCGTCGATCCTATTTCGTCCCCATGATCCAAATCGCCAAGGCCTCAAATGAAGGTCCAAACCGATGGGTATATGGTGGAGACGCCGGGTACCGCCCCCGGGTCCGATCCGCGTATTACGAGCGCGTTTATGTCCATAGTCCGGTTGCCCGAACACCTCATACCTAAGCGGTTCCGGGGCCGGGTTCAAGAGGGGCAGAAGAGGGATGGTCTCGATCAAACGCAAAACGCCGCCCCGAAAGGAGCGGCGTTTCTTTTGGGGACGCTGAGACTGGCTTAGAACCCGGCTTTGATTTTCTCAAAGGCCTCGGATTGCTTTTCGCGCAACTCAATGGACATCGGCAACTGGGCCAGAATCGGGGCGTCAATCGGCTCAAGGCCAGCATCGACCAAGGTTTGATCGCCCAAAGTGGCAAGGCCTTTGAGGTTCGGCGTGCCGTAACCCGCCTCCATCAAAGGGGCGGCATTGGCGACATCCAAGAAGCCGTTGATAAAGTCATAGGCTTTGTCTTCCGAACCGGGAGCGTCTTTGAGGTTCACATAGCCACAAAGCCACAGCGAGGAGCCTTCTGTGGCTTGGCGCTGAAAGCCGATCGGGAACTCTTCTCCGACCATGGTCGGGTAGGTTTCGTTCCATGCCCATGCCACCAACACTTCGCCCGTGGCCAAAAGCTGAGCCAATTCGCCCGGATCGGTCCAATAGGTGCGCAGGTTCGGGTGGACTTCGCGCAGCCAGTCAGAGGCGGCTTCGAATTGCTCATCCGTGGCGTTTTGCCAATTGGTCGTGCCGGTCGCCAGATAGGCGAGTGCATAGGCGTCATCGACGTTGTCCGGCAGGGTCATGCGGCCTTCGTATTTCGGGTTTTTGAACACCTGAAGCGAGGCGACGTCTTCGGCGGGCACCTCATCCATGTTATAGGCGATGGCGGTGGAGCCGAAATCGGACGGGATAAAATAGGACGTCGCCGCCGCCGTATCTGCACCCAACAAGTTGCTGTCGAGGTTGGCATAATCGGTGATTTTGGTGGTGTCCCAAGCTTCCAGAATGCCGCTTTCGACCCATTTCATCACCGAGCCGGCGCAGACATGGCTGACGTCGGCTTTAAAGCCGGAGACGAGTTTTTGCAGCGCTTCGTCTTCTTCGCCAAAGAAGGCAAACGACGGCACGTCGCCATTTTTCTCGATATATTTGGTGTGGAAGTCGGCGTTTTCAAAACCGGAGTAATCAAACACAAGCAGATCTGAGTCTTCCGCAAAACCCGCGCTCGCAAGCGTGGCAAGGGCCGTTGAGGCGCACAGACGTTTAAAGCTGTTCATTGGGTCGTCTCCCTAAAGTGGACCAATTTCAGTGATCGACGCTATCACGGGTTTTGACTTGTGCAAGGGGGAGAGAGGGCCGGTTTGGGCTTTTTCTATCGCTTTGCTGATAATTTGATCAAATTAGATGAGCGTGCCGGAGTTTTTCTGCGCGTGCAGCGCTTCGGAGGCTTCCGCCTGACGCAGCGTTACGGTGCAAAGCGCGTTCAAAAACTGGTCGATCAGCGCCGCATCGCGGGCCTCAAGGGCATCCGTGATCCGAATGTGCAGCGCCACAATTTCGGCCCTGTCGCGGTTGCGAAAGGTGATCATATTCATCAATGGCTGCATCCCCTCCACAGCTCCCGCCAAATGCCAGGACAGAACCGGGTTGCTGGCACCAGCGACCAAAGCCCGGTGAAAGGCCACATCAGAGGCACAAAATGCTTCGTCTGAGAGGCCCGGTTGCGATTGGCGGGTGATTTCGGCCCGCATCGCGGCCAAATGATCGACGCTGCGGTTTTGCGCCGAAAGCGGCGCGCAGCCGCGCTCAAGCGCAAACCGGGCGCGGCAGGCGGTCGCAAAATCCACCTCATTGAGGCTGAGCAACAGCGTCGCTGTGGTGGCCAATTGGCTGTAGGCCTCGGGATAGGACAGCCGATGGACAAAGGCCCCGCCAGACGCGCCGCGTTTGGTGCGGATCAGGCTTTGCGCCGCCAGCCGTTTAAGCGCTTCGCGCACGGTCGGGCGCGACACGCCGTAAGTGTCCGACAGCTCTGCCTCGGACGGCAACCGATCATCCGCCACCAAATCCCCGGACAGGATCGCATCGCGAATGGCCTGCGCGATCTGGGCAGAAAGATCTTTTTCAGCCGTTTTTTGCTGCGATTTTGAATTGTCAGGCATTTGACTTGCGCTCACAGATTAATTGTCTGACATTTATGGGGAGACTCAGCGCCGCTTGCAAGACCATCTGGCAAGACCATCTGGCAAGACCATCTGGCACAGCGGCCATTTCGACAAAACGGGAGAGACATATGTTCAAAGCATTGGTGATGGAACAAGGCGAGGACGGGCTTGCCACGGCGCAGATCAAACAGATCGACACGAATGCGCTGCCCGAGGGCGATGTGGTGGTCAAGGTCGACTATTCCACCCTCAATTACAAAGACGGGCTGTGCCTGTCGCCCAAAGGCGGCGGCTTGGTGCGCACTTATCCGCATGTGCCGGGCATTGATTTCGCCGGCACGGTCGCAAGCTCTGACAGCCCCGATTTCAACCCCGGCGATCCGGTGGTTTTGACAGGTTGGCGCGTCGGCGAGGTGCATTGGGGCGGCTATGCGCAACAGGCGCGGGTCAAATCCGACTGGCTGGTGCCGCTGCCGAAAGGTCTGAACACACGTCAAGCCATGGCGGTTGGCACGGCGGGCTTGACCGCGATGTTGGCGGTGATGGCCTTGGAGGATCACGGGTTGAAACCGGGGCAGGGCCCGGTTTTGGTCACGGGGGCCTCGGGCGGTGTCGGGTCGGTCGCCACCGCGATCCTCGCGCATCTGGGCTATGAGGTCGCCGCCGTCACCGGACGCCCCGAGAGCGCGGACTACCTGCGCGATCTGGGCGCGACCCAAATCGTGGCGCGCGAAGAGATCAACGAGGTGGTCAAACGCCCGCTCGAAACCGAGACATGGGCGGGCTGCGTCGATGCGGTCGGCGGCGAGATGTTGGCGCGCGTCTTGGGTCAGATGAAATACGGTGGCTCTGTGGCTGCTGTGGGACTGGCGGGTGGCGCGGCTTTGCCGACGTCAGTGATTCCGTTTCTGTTGCGCGGTGTGAACCTCTTGGGCATCGACAGTGTGATGCAACCGAAAGAGGCGCGCCTGCGGGCCTGGGCACGCATTGCGACAGATCTGCCGATGGAAAAGCTCGAAGAGATGATCCATCCCGCCCGGCTCGAAGACCTGCCGGAGCTTGGAGCGTTGATCCTCAAAGGCGGGATCAAAGGCCGGGTTGTGGTCGATCTGAACGGCTGACCTGAGGAGACCTCAAAACGGTGTCATCCGCATCCGCGCCCGCGGTGTGACCACCAGCAAAAGGATCAGCGCAATCAGAGAACAGGTCATCATCGCCGCCACCATCGGCAGGGGCGTTCCGTCAAAGAACGGCCCTGCGGCGGCGGTCATTATCCCGCCCGCAACCATCTGTAACGTGCCGCCCAATGAGGAGGCCAGCCCGGCAATCTCGCCATGATCGTCCAGAGACGCAACCATGGCGGTTGGGATGACCAGACCGACAAAGGCAAAGGTGGCGACAAGCCCGGCCACCATGACCCAAAATGTGCCAAAGCCCGCAAGCACCAGTGCAAACAGCGCCAGCATCGAGGCGGCATAGCCAAACACGCCAAGGCTGATGATCTTCAACGCCCCATGTTTGCGCATCAGCCCCGGTGCGATCTGTGACGCGCCGATAAAGCCCATGGCATTGACTGTAAACGCCAGGGAAAACTGCGCCGGTGTCAGGCCGAAGCTCTGGGTGTAGACAAAAGACGCCGAGGCAATAAAGACGAAAAATGCCGACATCGAAAACGCGCCAATAAAGGTCAGCCCCAAAAACACCGGATCGCGAAACAGCGTCCGGGCCCCGCGCGCCATCGCACTCAGACTGACCTTGACGCGCTTGTCTTTCGGCAAGGTTTCTGGTTGCAACAGGGCCGTGATGACAAAGGCCACGATCCCGGCCACCGCCATGGCCGCAAAGACGCCGCGCCACCCGGTCAACAGGATCAAGCCAGAGCCCGCGAGGGGCGCAAACATTGGTGAGACCGAAAACACCAACATCACCAAGGACATCAACCGTGTCGCTTCATAGCCGCGATATTGATCGCGAATGATCGCGCGGGTCACCACCATAAGCGAGGCCGCGCCCGCCCCCTGAATCATCCGTGCGGTGATCAGCGCCGCAATCGTCGGCGCAAGCGTGGCCGCAACAGACCCGGCAATGAACAAAGTCAGCCCGATATAGATCGGCACTTTGCGCCCGGCTTGGTCGGCCAAGGGGCCATAGATCAACTGCGACAGACCAAAGGCCATGAAATAAAACGAAATCGTGCCCTGCGTCGTGCCGACACTGGCACGAAGATCCGCCGCAATCGTCGGAAGCGCGGGCAGGAACATGTCGATGGCAAAAGGCCCAACGGCAGAAAGAAGGCCCAAAACAAGGGCGCTTTTGAACAGCGGAGACATGGGGAAACCTTCATTCGGGAGGGCGAGGGCGCTGTGTGAGAGCGGCTGCGGGTCTAAATGGGAGAAACTGGCCTGAGCCGTCTGTGAGTTTCGGGCGATTTGCCCCTCTGGTCAATCTGCGAAACTGTCGGTAAGCCTGTTGAAAAATGTAGAATAAGGGACCCAAACATGATGGACTTTGCAACCTTGATGCCCTTCGCGCTGTTGATCGCGGCCATTGGCGCGTTTGCCGGTATCCTGGCCGGGCTTTTGGGCGTCGGCGGCGGCATCGTCTTGGTCCCGGCGTTTTATTACGCTTTTGCAGGCCTCGGCTATGGCTCGCCACAGTTGATGCAAATCTGTCTGGCGACCTCATTGGCCACCATCATTGTCACCTCGATCCGCTCGGTGCTGTCGCATCACAAAAAGGGCGCGGTGGACTGGTCGATCCTCAAAAGTTTCGCCCCCGGCATCGTCATTGGCGCCGTGGTGGGCGTTTTGGTCGCCTCAAGCCTGCGCACCGTCACGCTTCAGATGATTTTTGGCGGTGTCGCCGTGTTCATCGGCCTCTATATGGCCTTTGGCAATGCCGCATGGCGGTTGGGCTCCGAGATGCCCAAAGGCCTCATACGGGGGGTCATTTCGCCGCTGATCGGGTTCTTGTCGGTGCTGATGGGCATTGGCGGCGGGTCTTTTGGCGTGCCAACAATGACACTTTACGGCGTGCCGATCCATCGCGCCGTTGCCACCGCCGCAGGCTTTGGTGCGATCATCGCCATCCCCTCGGTCATCGGCTTTCTCTTTGTCGATATCCCGGCCGGGGTCACGCCGCCTTTCACCATCGGTGCCGTGAACATCGCGGCCTTTCTTGTGGTGATCTCAATGACGCTCATCACAGCACCTTTGGGTGCGAAAATCGCCCATGCGATGGACCCGAAACCGCTCAAACGGGTGTTTGGTGGTTTCCTGATCCTCGTTGCACTCAATATGCTGCGCAAGGCGATGATGGGTTGAGTATTTTCGCTGCCATGAAACCCGTCTTCATTGCAGTCCAAATACTCTCTAAAATTATGTAATCTGACGTTTCAGTCGCGCGGCCCGGCCACCACGGCGCGTGGTCGGGGCAGGGGTGCGGTTCGGCAAATCCGCCATGATCTCCTGCCGCACCTCAGGCGTCATCCGCGACCAAGCGCCGATTTCCTCAATCGAGCGCGCGCAGCCAAGGCACAGCCGCGTGTCTGGATGGATTTGACAGACCTTGGTGCAAGGGCTCTCAATCTCGTCACGGCGCCAAATCTCGTCGGTCATCGCAGCCTCACAAATGCCCAAGCCGGTCCAACGCGCCCTGAAGGATCACGCCAGCGGCGACTTGGTCGATTTTTTCGGCCCGTTTGGCGCGCGACATATCGGCCTCCAACATGGCGCGGTCTGCGGCCACGGACGAGAGGCGTTCGTCCCAAAAGGTGATCGGATATTCGGTCAGCTGCGCCAGATTGCGGGCAAAGGCGCGGGTCTTTTGACAGCGCGGGCCTTCGGATCCATCCATATTGCGCGGCAGGCCCAAAACGATGCCGCCGACCTCGCGTTCTTTGAACAGGATCAAAAGCGCTTCGGCATCCAGAGTGAATTTTTTGCGCCGGATCGTGGTGGTCGGTGAGGCGACCGAGCGCAACCGATCCGAGATCGCCACGCCGATGGTTTTGTCGCCAAAATCCAACCCCGCCAAAGGGGCCATCACGGGCAGGGTGGCGGCGAATTCGGCCATATCATCGGTGATCAGCGCGCTCATTCGACGAAACCCGCGCGTTCAGCCCCGCCGCGCACCACGGCCAGTTTGTCCGGGTCAGCGCCAAAGATCACCTGCGCCTCGCCCCAGATCGCTTTGGCCCGTTCGGTGTCGCCCAGCATCGCCAGCGAGGAAATCAGCCGCGCCCATTCTTCCGGCGTACCGCCCTCATTGGCCAGACGTGCAGACAGGCCTTCGACCATGCCGCGGATCATCTCCTGGCGCTCGTCCGGCGTCATGTCGGCGGCGTTTTCCATGTCTTCTGCCGAGGGGCCTTTCAGCCCATCGTTGGCCGGCGGCAAGGTGTAGCGGATGCCCGCAGCCTGGGCCACGGCTTCGATTTGCTCGCGAATGAGCGGCTGCCAAGGATCGGTCGGCTCAGAGCGTGTCAAAAGCGGTTGCCAGAGACGAAAAGTCATATCCGGACGGTCATTTTGGGCAAACATCAAACCGGAGAAAAACACGGCGATGCCATTGTTTGGATCGCGTTTGAGTGCGCTGGACAGGGCCGTTTCGGCCTCTGGCGACACAAACCCGCCCGCGGCCAAGATCATCATGTTGGCCATTTGCGCATAGTCTTCGGCGGTGGCGTCCTCACCCTTGATGCGGATCACCTCGTTTTGCGCCAGATAGGCGTTGCGGAAATTGCCGATATTGGCCTCGTTGCGGGCCAAAAGAACATGCCCGTCAAGCTCGTCCGGGCGCGATTGCAACGCCGCGCGCAATTTGATCACAAGATCAACCAACTGCTGGTCCGCTTGTTGGGCCATCGGCGTGGCCGGAACTTTGGCTTCGGCTTCGTCCTGGCTCATCCGTGTGGCGCGGATCTCGTCGGCCAAGGCGATGCGATGTGTGAGTGGCAGATCTTCATAGTTCGGTGCACCGAGGTCATTGTAAAGCCAGACCCCGCCGCCCAAAAGGGCAACGGCCAAAACGATGGCGCCCCAAAGCGTGCCTTTGGGCGCACCGGCTTTGCCGTCCTGATGTTCTTTGTCGGCCTCAAGCATCCGGCGCGACACTTCGGTGCGGGCGCGTTTGGCGTCCTCCTTTGAGAGCACCCCGCGTGCCAGATCGCGCTCCACCTCTTTGAGTTGGTCACGGTAGACTTTCATTTCGATCTCGGCGGTCGAGGTGCTTTGCGCCCCCATTCCACGCCCACGGCGCAGCACAAGAGCGATGGGGGCGATAGACAAAAGGGCTATGGCGAAGGCAATGATCCAAAAGGTCATGTCAGGGTCCATGTAAGGCAGATGTGATGCACAGCTTTACCCGTCTGCTGCCTGTCGTGAAACCCCCAATGACGTAGGTGTGACCGGATGGCTCAGGGGACGTCCTGATCCTGCGGCGGCTGCGCTTTGCGCGCGCCAGTGTTCGGGGGCAGATCAATGTCAATGGGAACAATATCCACCACGTCATCATCCACAGTGTCTTCAGTGTCCCAAGGGCCCGTTGGGCGCGCTTTGGGGAGCTGCGTGTCGTCCTGCCACCATTCTTTGCGTGTGCTGTGACGTAAGATACTGAATGGGGTAAGAAACCACGGGGTCATCGTGCCATACAAGGTGATCTTTGTAAGGGCTTCGCGAAGATCGCGGGTGTGTTGAGAGTGAGGTTTTACCTCGGGCTTTCGGGGACGCTTCGACACTCTAGAACGCCTGAACCGCCAGAGTTTCACCGCGATGCCCAGGCCGCTAAACAAAATAAGAAAATCAATCCAAGTCATGATGTTAAAAATATCGCGTCTGAGGGGAATGGCCAAGCAGAAAACCCAAATCCTCGAAATCTGATATTTTAAACGCCTTTGATCATTGCTTCACAGCGGGTGTTCGCCGTTTTTGCAAATGAGTCTAAACATTCGCCCTTGACCCCGGACCGCTCCCGGCTCAGGTATATGTCCGACAGAAACGCACAACTTCTGAAATGGAGGCCCTACAATGGCATTCGAACTTCCCGATCTTCCTTACGCTCACGACGCTCTGGCCGATCTCGGCATGTCCAAAGAGACGCTTGAGTATCACCATGACATGCACCACAACGCCTATGTGACCACTGGCAACACGCTGGTTGCGGGCACCGAATGGGAAGGCAAATCTGTCGAAGAGATCATCAAAGGCACTTACGATGCCTCTGCTGTGGCCCAATCCGGCATCTTCAACAACGCCTCCCAGCACTGGAACCACAGCCAATTTTGGGACATGATGGGTCCGGGCGAGAAAAAAATGCCGGGCGAGCTTGAAAAAGCCCTGGTTGAGGCATTTGGCTCGGTTGACGAGTTCAAAAAACAATTCTCCGCCGCCGGCGCAGGTCAGTTTGGCTCCGGCTGGGCCTGGCTTGTCAAAGACACTGATGGTGCTCTCAAAGTCACCAAGACCGAAAACGGCGTGAACCCGCTTTGTTTCGGTCAAACCGCTTTGCTCGGCTGTGACGTGTGGGAGCATTCCTACTACATCGACTTCCGCAACAAACGCCCGGTCTACCTGTCGAACTTCCTCGACAAACTGGTCAACTGGGAAAACGTTGCCTCCCGGATGTGATCGGACGCATGTGATCTTTGCGATCATCATGGATTTGAAAGGACGTCCCTCGGGGCGTCCTTTTGCGTTTGGCGGGATTCCCTTTGGGGCGGTGGACAGGTGCTGCGCAGTTTGTCACATAGGCTCAATATGACGAAGGAGCGCATGACATGACCCCATTGCCAAACGCATGGACCCTTGATCCCGACACGCTGGCCGAGGCCGTGGCGCTGCGCCATGAGTTGCATCGCTGTCCCGAGGTCTCCGGGGCCGAGCATGAGACCGCCAAACGGATCGCGTCACGGATGCGCGCATTCGGGGCGGAGGTGGCCACCGGGCTTGGCGGCACAGGCGTGGCGGCGGTGTTTGGCGCGGGGGACAGAACGCTGATGATCCGGGCTGAACTGGACGCTTTGCCAATCTTGGAGGCCGAAGGGCCGGAGCATCGCTCAGAGGTCGACGGCGTCGGGCATCTGTGTGGTCATGACGGCCATATGGCGATCTTGTTTGCGGTCGCATCCGCGCTGTCGCGTCACGCTCCGGCCATACGCGTGGTGCTGTTGTTCCAACCCGCCGAGGAAACCGGAGCGGGCGCGCGGGCCGTTTTGGACGATCCCAAATTTGCCGCCTTGAGGCCGGATATGGCGATTGCGTTGCACAATCTGCCAAAGCTGCCTTTGGGCGCTGTGGCGTTGCAAGAGGGCCCGGTGGCCTGTGCCTCCAAAGGGTTGCATGTCGCTTTCACTGGCCAAACCTCCCACGCCGCACGACCTGAAAATGGCCGCTCTCCGGGGCTGGCTTTGGCGCGGCTGATCCCGGCGCTGGCCGCCCTGTCACGCGATGTGCCGACAGAAGACCCGCGCTTTCGTCTTGCCACCGTGACCCATGCCCGGCTTGGCGTGCCGTCTTTTGGCATCAGCCCCGGCGAGGCGGAATTACAGGTCACGCTGCGCACATTGCTTAATGCGGAAATGGAGGCCTTGGAGGCCGAGGCGCGCGGCTTGATTGCGACGATGGGTGCTGAGTTCGCCCCGGTGATCACCGTGCATGACCCGTTCAGCCACTCGGTCAACGCGCCCGCCGCCACCGCGCTTTTAGAGAGTGCCACGCAGGGCTTGCCGCGTGTCAAAGGCGCGATCCCGATGCGCCCGTCTGAAGATTTCGGCCTGTTCGGGACAGAAATCCCCGCCGCCATGTTGTTTCTGGGCTCGGGCACCGATCACCCCGAATTGCACAACCCGGATTTCGATTTCCCCGATGCTCTGATCCCGATCGGGGCAGAGATTTTCTTGCGGGGGATTGCGGTTTTTTCTGCCTCAAAAACAGACAAAATGTCCTGAACTCTGGAAATTCCCGTCTTTTTCCACTGAAAGCGTCGCCAGCGCCGTGAAAAAATCACGCGTTCGTGATAGTGGTTTTCTATTGAAAACGGATCAGGTTTAGAAGGGGTTTATTATGAAGGGGCTTGGACTGCTGCCTGTCGCAGGGCTGATGTTTGCGTTTTTGAGCGGATGTGAAACCATAAAGGATGAGTTTGGCGTCTCCGAAGGCTTTGTCTCGCGCCAAGCGGATCGGTTCTTTGTCGCCAAGGATCAGCACCAACGTGCGGACAGGTATCTTTTGGCGACACTTTTGATTGCGCCACTCGCATTGGACACGGTGCAGGATGAAACCGATGCGGATACGACACTGTTGCGATTGAATGCGCTCTATGGGACGCTCGCCGATCTTTATGCGGCGATTGGTGAGTGTCAGACCAGTGCCGCCGATACATCGCCAACCTGTGCGCGTAAGGCGGACCACGAAGGGGACTTTGGCAGCACGGCAATCCCAAAAGATGGCTATTCTTTTGAAACACTAAGCTACGAGGTCCAAAGCGATCTGTATTTCCTCGGAAAATCGGCACTGATCAATTTGGATCTCGACGATAAGGTCAAGGATATCGCCGATCTTAATCCGACGGCGCTTGTGTCCTTGTACAAAGAACTCGATAGCTATGTGCCTGTGTTGCGTCGGGGGGCTGCCACCTATCGAGACGGGATCGTGATCTACACCGATGCTGTTTTTTACGAGACGTGTCAAACGTCGCCAAATGGCGTGGGCTGCAAAGCCTATGCTGCCCGCTATGCCACTCAGAAGCAGCTTGATGTCCTTGAGGAGGAGGACAGCACAAGAGGGCTGACGCGGGCTTTGAAACAGGCGCAAGATCAATCCAAAACTGTCGGCTGGAGCCTGAACAAAAGACAGGCCCTCGCCGTGATTGCGCATGTCGATGTGGCTTGTGAGCGTGCAGCAAAAATTTCGAGTGACGCGAATGAGGATGCTAAAACGTGTTTTAAAACAGACAACGGGCGAGATCGGTTTCTTACCGCGCTAGATGGCCGATGGCCCGCCGCAGCGCAATAAGCCCTGTGCTGGACGTAAACCTGACGCAGGTTGCGGAGAATTCGCTGCCCCCTGTGCGGATTTAGAGCGTTGCCATCGCGCCAAATCCACGCTCTTTGAGGCCCATGACCGACACCCAAAAAGGCTTCGTTGCCCTGATCCTCGCACAGACCCTTTGGGGCCTGTCACCCCTCTATTACAAAGCGGTGGCGGATGTGCCTGCCTTTGAAGTGCTGGCGCATCGCACGCTTTGGACCTGTGTGTTGTTTGGCGGCTATTTGGCCTATCAGGGCCGTTTGCACGAACTGTTGACCCTGATGCGCGGGCCAAAGCTGCGCTATGTGATCCCGGCCTCGCTTTTGGTGTCGGTGAACTGGGGTCTGTTCATCTATGCGATCCAATCCGGGCAGACGCTTGAGGCCTCGTTTGGCTATTACGTCTTTCCGCTGGTCGCCACGTTGATCGGCATGCTGGCCTTTCGCGAGAGGCTGCGCGGGTTACAAGTCCCGGCGATCCTTTTGGCGGCGTTGGCCGTGCTCGTCTTGGGGATCGGGCTTGGGGCTTTGCCGTGGTTGGCGCTGTCCTTGGCGATCACCTTTGCCAGCTACGGCGCGATCAAGAAATCCCTTGATGCCGGGCCGATCCTGTCGGTGACGGGCGAGGTGGTGCTTTTGGTGCCCATCGCCTTGGCCTATTTGATCGGCGCGGAACTGTTCGGCTGGGGCGGCAGTGTGGCGCAACCGGCGGGCGCGTTTGGCCAGTCCCTTTCCGACAGTCTGCTGTTGATCGCGGCCGGATTGGCCACCGGCGTGCCTTTGATCTTTTTCGCCACAGCCGCGCGGCGTTTGCCGATGACGGTGGTCGGCATGGGGCAATATTGGAACTCCACGATCCAATTCGGACTGGCCGTTTTGATCTTTGGCGAACCGTTCACTCACTGGCACGCCATCGCCATGCCGCTGATCTGGACCGCTCTGGCACTGTATTCGGTGCAAGCGATCCGGGCGGAGTCGGCGGCATCCAAGCTGCGGCGGGCGGGGTGAGGGGGACGCACTGGCTTTGGCCGATGCGCGGTCTGTTTATTGAACGATGATCTCGGACAGGAGCGCCCGTTCCATGCGCTGGAAAAAGGCGGACAGCTCTTGGTCCATCCCCGCCCAATCCATCTGAGCCGCGTCAAGAGCCGGGGCAGGGTGACCCGCCGCCGCCACCACATCCAGACGATAGCGCGTGGGCGGGTGGGTGCTGTCGATCCGGTGTAGCGACATCATGGCCTCCGCATTGAGGGCATTGGCTTTTTCAGGGATGGGGTCCGCTATGGCGCGGGCCATTTTGTCAAAGACCGCGATGTGTTTTGAGCCATCAAAATAGGTCTGTGTGAGCGCGTCTTCGGCCAAGGGCGAGAGAATGAGCTTTCGCAACAATTCGGTTTTGGCAGCTGTCCCTGCCACCGATGCGGCCGCAAGATCGGCCAAATATTCGGCCCTTTGACTGTCGGCAAACATCAGGGTTTCAAACCCGCGCGACAGGGCCGCAATCGCAGTGCCACACAGAAAGCCAAACACCCGATCGATCAGACCACGGTCTTCAAAATAGAAGCGGCTGTTGGTTGCCCCATCTATGAGCATGGGCGGGTGAGAGAGATCATGCCAGCGCGCCAACGTGCCAAGGGCGGCATAGCTCAGCCGCCCCCGCGCCGGATCATGGTTGATCAAATGCCCGATTTCATGGGCAAGCAGAGCCACGCGTTCCGCCGGCTCAAGCGCCAGCCAAAGCGGCGCGCCGATGCCTAATATCCGCTCCGTCTTGCTATATTCGGCCATATAGGCGTTCACTTCAGCAAGGACATGAACGCCATCGATCCTGGGTGCATTCATCTGTGCACAGATGTCATCAAGCACACCGAACACCTTTGGCGCATCGGGGCGTCGCAGTGTGGCTTTCGTGTTTTTATGCTTTGGCGTGCGTAAATAGTAACCGACAGCCACAAGCAGGACGCCCGCGCCAATCGCCACGACAGTCTCGTGGTGGACCACGATAAGCGCGAGGCCCAAAGCGGCCACGCAAAAGGGAGTGCTGACAATCAACAGCGACAGAAGCATCACACTGCGCCGAAGTTTGCCGGGGCCCATGCTGCGGCCCATAGTGCGGCCTATGCTGCGGTCCATTCTGCGGCCCGTGCTGCGATCCTGTGAGACGTCTTTTAAAACGGCGTCCCGAATGGCTTGGCCAAAGCGATGGTTCAATTGGTCACGATAGGTCACGGAAATGCTCAGGTTGCCCCGCCTCACTTGGAAATGCGCTCTGCTACGGCATCTATTTGATTTGAAATGGGTTTGTCATTGGAAAATTCTGCGCGCAAAAGGTCAAGCACACTCTGAGAGTCTGTCACTCCGGCCTAAAATGTCACGCCTTTAACCCGTGATTCAGGTTTATGGCGTGACGCTTTAGCCAAGTGCCTGCACCGCCTCACCCCACGCGTGTCGGCACGGGCGAAGGCCTCCGGGAGCCGGAGGACGCGGGTGATGCCCACCTCCGTTTCATCGCGCTCTTGCGGCCCCGTACCAGAGAAAAGCAAACCGGCGGGACAGGGCGAGTTGAGAGGGTGATCTGGTTGCGGATCGGGTCTATGCTGACGGCACAATGTCGCGTGTCACGAGCGAAAAAACCGCAGCAGACTGATGCCCGCATCCGTGAGGTCAGCGAGGCGCGCCAGAATGTGTTCCGGTGCGAGGCCGGATGTTTGCCCCTCCGCCATGGAAATTCTTTCAACAAGTCGCATCAGGCGGCGTCGGTGAATGCCAAGCCGCGCTTGGATTGGGTCGGCGATGCACCCGGCGAAGGTGGTCACAAGGGAGGCGGTCATGGCCAAGGCCACCCCCGTTAGGACGACGAACCAGATCGGCAAGCTCAGGGGAAAGACCCCGTACCAAAGGCTTCCCAATCCTGATCCAAGTGGGAAATGCGCGACGGCTGAGGCATGCGCGACATATTCCGACACTTTCGGGGTCAGCGAGGTCACACCCGGCGTGGCCGTCCCAAAGAGCAGCAGCCCGGCCAAGAGGACAAACAACGACGTTGTGATCTCGGCAACGGCAGAGCGGACGCCGGTATAATCGGTGATCAACCTGCGGCTGTGTGGCGTCAGAGTGGCGCCCTCAAGCAGATCCGTGGCGATGTCCGCCTCAATCGCGCGCGCCACGGAGGTTTTGAGGAAAATCTGCCGCGCCTTCAGCCAAGCCTCCAAACGGCTAAACCCCGCAAGACGTGAGGCGACCGCCGCCAATCCGACCAACAAGAACACCGGAGCAAGGGCCACGTTGATGGGCGCACGCAACAGATCCCACCCGAATGCGACGCGGTGTAGCCGGAGGGTCGCGGCCAAGTGGAAATGGCTGCGCACAAAGGCATCGACCCTCTCCTGTATGACCTGCGCGGTGTTTTCTAAAGGCTGTTGCATGGAGGCCATTCGTTGCGGGTGTTCCACTGTTCATCACAGTATCTCCCAGATTGCGTGCGACTGGAAGGGTGCGCGAACGGAAATGCCCGCACCTTTACGTGTGCGCCTCATTTACGTGTGCGCCCCATTGCGTGTGTGCCCCATTGCGTGTGTGCCTCATGAGGCACTGAGAGGGCATTGAAAATGCCGATAAACGCGTTTGAAATGGACAGGGATTCTGAACAGGCTTCGGCCCGCAGAATATGGACCCGGCCATCAGCGGGGTCTTTCGCGCACGGGTCTTTGGACGTCGCGAACCGAACGATTTTTTGGATGTCGCGTTGCTCACGTCCTGCAACCTCTTTGATCTGAGCGCTGCATCCAGAGCCACAGACGCCAAACCAGTCTCTTCATCGCAGTGAGCCCCGACCTGCGCAACCCACTAGGGATGGGTGATTAACCCTCGTAGACAGCCTTATCCCCGAACCGCCCTCAATGCCGCAACCAACTCTTCCACCGTCTCGACCGTTTCAAAATAGCTTGATGTCGATATCGGTGCGAAGCCTTCTTCGATGATGTGTTCGATCAGGCCTTCAAGCGGCTTCCAATAGCCATCCGTGGACAGAAGAAAGATCGGTTTGTCATGCAGGCCGATTTGTTTCCAGGTCAGCACTTCGAAAAACTCGTCCAAAGATCCCGCGCCGCCGGGCAGGACGACGATGGCGTCCGAGTTCATGAACATGACTTTTTTGCGCTCATGCATGTTTTCGGTGATCACGAAAGTGGTCAAATCACGTTTGCCGACCTCCTTGGGCAAAAGATGCGTCGGGATCACGCCAAAGGTTAACGCCCCGGCACTCTGCGCCGCGCGCGCCACGGCGCCCATCAATCCGACATCGCCCGCACCATAGACCAAACGCCAGCCTTCATCGGCCAAAGCGCGGCCAAAGGCGGCGGCGGCGGCTTCATAGTTGGGCGCACCGCCCGCGCGCGAGCCGCAATAGACACAGACGGAAAAGAGCGAGGTTGTTGATGAGGCGGCGGTTGTCATGACGCGTGCTTTCTAAAGCGTTTCCAGGAACATCTGAGGCTGGTTTGATCGGAAACGCTGTGGGACATGTCAGCCTCGTGAGGGGGGCGCCGAAAGCCCGTGAGGAAGGGCATTCCTTGAAACGCTTAAAAAGGAAGTCTTTGACCCTTGTTAGCCCCCTTGCTAGGCTGTCTCAACCCTTGTCAAAAGCAATGTGGTGGTGCTTTGGTCGCGCGGTCATACTGACCGGGCCAAAGTCTGCTTGGCGTGTTGGGCGTGGGATATGGGGATGAAGGACACAATGGGCAAAACGCAGGGATGGATGACGCCCGTCGCCACAGTGGTGGCGATCGGGTTGGTGGCGGGGATCGGGTACACATTATATGTGGCCTATCCCGGCGGCGGTGCGCCAAGCGCGCCGGCCGCGTTGACCTCTGAGATCGGGGTCTCTGAGGGTGGAACAGGGATGGAGGCGGCGAACACGGTCGCGCCAGTAAGCCCCGCAAACCAGGCGCCAACGGGTCAAGAGACCGCGCCCGCAGGCGTGGTACAAAGCTATCCGGCCTTTGATCTTGTGCGCATTCCCCCCGATGGCTTGGCCACGGTGGCCGGACGCGCCGAGGCGGGGGCTGAGGTGGCGATCTTGGTCGATGGTCAAGAAGTGGCACGCACATCGGCCAATGGGCGCGGCGAATTTGTCGCCTTGTTCGATCTGGCCGGGAGCGATAGCCCGCGCGAAATGCGCCTGCGCAGCGCGGCGAATGCGGACACACCAGACAGCAGCGAAAGCGTGTTGGACAGCGCCGAAAGTGTGATCATCGCACCCTTTGCTGCGGTGCCGGACCTTGATGTCAGCGCCGAGAGCGCCGCTGTGGCGGTGGATGGCGTCACGGCGGAAACGGGCGTGGCGCAAAACGAACCGGGGGATGCGGCCGCAGCCTCCGCCACGGGGGGTGCCGTGGCGACGTCGATTTTGCGGACCGCCGAGTCTGGGCCGGCTGTTGAGACCGCTGAACCGGGGGAACAGACGCAGACCGATCCCACACCAGAAACCACACCAGAAACCACTGCAGAAAGCACAGAAGAAAACACAGAAGAAAACACAGCAGAAAACGCAAGTACCCCACCAGTTGCGCCCCCGGTTGCGCCCACAGTTGCGCCCACAGTGATGATCGCGACCGATGAGGGCGTCAAAGTGGTGCAACAGCCGGGCACTGAGGCGGGAGCCTTGCGCATTGATGCGGTGACTTACGATCCCGAGGGGCGGGTGTTTGTGTCTGGGCGTGGCGCGCCGGGGCAGAATGTGCGGCTCTATCTCATGGAGGCGCTCAAGGCCGAATCTTTGATTGGCGCGGATGGGCAATGGCGGCAGGAACTGAGCGATGTGGCACCGGGGCGCTACACGTTACGCGCCGATCAGGTGGACGCGACGGGCCGGGTCAGTCAACGCGCCGAAATCCCGTTCCATCGTGAAGATGTGGCGGTTTTGGCGGGACTGTCGGCAGGGGACGCGGCGGCTCCGAAAGAACAGACGAGCGCGCCCATTGAAGCCCCGCACGCCAAACCGGCCCAAGCCGCAGCTCCAACCCCGACCCCAACCCCGGCCAAACGCATCACGTCTGTGACCGTTCAACCCGGCAATACGCTTTGGGGTATTGCCTCGGCAACCTATGGCAATGGGGTGATGTATGTGCGGGTGTTTGATGCCAACAAAAGCCAAATTCGTGATGCTGATTTGATCTATCCAGGGCAGATTTTCGTTTTGCCAGAGTGATCCGATCCCACGCTATACCTAAGGCACAGCAGGCTGTGCGGCATCGGGGCTTGTGCCCGGTGGAGGTCTGCGCGATTGTGTTGCTCGCTTTGAAACACGCCACCGAAAGGCAGCCCATATGCGCGGCAATCGTCCGATGACCACCACCGAAGGCCCGAAAAATGGATGGGCGGTGATCCACGCCGTGATTCCGTATTTTTGGCCCAACGAGGGTCCAAAAGCCGAGGTGCGTGCCACCAAAATCCGGGTGATCATTGCCTTGGTGTTTTTGATGGGGGCGAAAATCGTCACCGTCGGCACGCCCGTGTTGTACAAAGCCGCCGTCGATGCTTTGGCCGGGGATGCCAAATCGGCGGCCTGGATGTTGGGCATGGGGGCGGTTGGACTGACCGTCGCCTATGGCATGGCGCGGCTGATGTCGAACGGATTCAACCAGTTGCGCGATGTGGTCTTTGCCCCCGTGGCGCAATCGGCGCTGCGCAAATTGGCGCTTGAGACCTTCAATCACATTCACGCCCTCTCCATGCGCTATCACATTGCCCGCAAAACCGGGGGGCTTAGCCGGATTATTGAGCGTGGCACCAAAGGCGTGGCGTTTTTGCTGCGCTTTCTGGTGTTCAGTATCGGGCCTTTGGCGATTGAACTTGCGATGATTTTGGTGGTCGTCTCCTTTGCCTTTGGTGCATCCTATATGGCCGTTTTGGCCGGGACGATCCTCGCCTATGTGGTCTTTACCTTTAAGGTCACGGAATGGCGGGTGAAGCTGCGCAAAGAGATGAACGACCAGGACACCGACGCCAATCAAAAGGCGATCGACAGTCTTTTGAACTTTGAAACGGTGAAATATTTCGGCGCCGAACAACGCGAAGCGGCGCGCTATGACAAAGCCATGGAAGCCTATGAAACGGCGGCGGTCAAAACCGCCTATTCGCTGGGATTTCTCAACTTTGGCCAAAGCTTTTTGATCACGGCGGGGCTTGTGATTGTGATGGTCATGGCCGCGCTTGGGGTTGAAAACGGCACGATGACCGTGGGCGATTTCGTCATGGTCAACGCCTATATGGTGCAGATCACCATGCCGCTGAATTTCCTTGGTACGGTGTACCGTGAAATCCGTCAGGGGCTGGTCGATATGGAGGCGATGTTTGATCTGTTGCATCAACCCGCTGAAATCCTTGACGCGCCCAATGCGCCCGCTCTTCAGGTGGCGGGCGGGGCGGTGGTGCTCAAAGAGGTTGAATTTCATTATGACCCGGCCCGTCCGATCCTCAAAGGCGTGGATATTGTCGTGCCCGCCGGGCGCTCCTTGGCCATCGTTGGCCCGTCCGGGTCGGGCAAATCCAGCATCGGGCGGTTGCTGTTTCGGTTTTACGAGGTCACCGGCGGATCGCTTCAGATCGACGGTCAGGACATCCGCGATGTGACACAAAACAGCCTGCATGCCGCCATCGGCGTGGTGCCTCAGGACACGGTGCTGTTCAACGACACGATCCGCTATAACATCGGCTATGGCCGCGATGGGGCAAACTATGAGGAGATCGTCAAAGCCGCGCAAAAGGCCCGGATACACGATTTCATCATCGGCCTGCCGGACGGGTATGAGACCCAGGTGGGCGAACGCGGGCTGAAACTGTCGGGCGGGGAAAAACAGCGGGTGGGGATTGCCCGCACGCTGCTCAAAGACCCGCCGATCCTGTTGCTCGATGAAGCGACCTCGGCGCTCGACACCCAGACCGAACGCGATATTTTGGACGCGCTCAAGGCCGCTGGCGAAGGCCGCACCGTGATCACCATCGCGCACCGGCTTTCCACCGTGGCCGATGCCGATGAAATCGTGGTCCTGGAACAGGGGCAGGTGGTCGAGCGCGGCACCCATGAGGGGCTGTTGAACGCTCATGGCAAATACGCGGCGATGTGGGCGGCACAGGCCGAAGACCGCGACGAAGCGGCGGCGTGATCTGAGTATTTGGACCACGGTAAAGGCCCTGGTCAAAATATTTCATGCCAGAGTGATCCACGGCCAAGGCGCACGCGTAACCATTTGGAACGCGGAGAGAAAATGACCTCAATTTGGTGGATCAGGCGAGATTTTCGCCTCTATGACAACCCGAGCTTGGTGGCGGCTGCGGCCTCGGGCGCGGTTGTGCCTGTTTTTGTCTTTGATGACACGGTGGCGGATTTGGGTGCGGCACCAAAATGGCGGATGGGGCTTGGGTTGGCGCATCTGATTGCCCGGATTGAGGCCTTGGGCGGGCGGGTGATCCTGCGCTCTGGCCCGGCCTCTGAGGTGCTTTTGGGGCTGGCCAAAGAGGTCGGGGCCAAGGACGTTTATTGGAACCGTTTGTATGACAAAGCGGCGATTGCGCGCGACACGGCTGTCAAATCGGCATTGAAAGCCGCGGGGATCAAGGCGCAATCCTCAAACGGTCATCTTTGCTTTGAGCCTTGGACGGTGGAGACCAAAACCGGCGGCTATTACAAGGTCTACACGCCGTTCTGGAAGACGGTACGCGAGCGCGATGTGGCCGATCTTTTGCCTGCACCGGATGTGACATGGCCTCAGGAGTGGCCCGCGAGTGAGGCGCTGGTCGATTGGCAAATGGGGGCCGGGATGCAGCGCGGAGCCGAGGTGGTTTTGCCCCATTGTCAGATTGGCGAAGCGGCGGCTTTGGCACGGCTTGATGCGTTTATCGAGCACCGTGTCGAGGCCTATAAGGCCAAGCGCGATTTTCCGGCGGAGCCGGTGTGTTCGGGCCTGTCCGAGAACCTGACCTATGGCGAAATATCACCGCGACGCATTTGGCATGCGGGCTGGCGCGCAATGGAGGCGGGGGCGGCAGGTGCAGAGCATTTCCTGAAAGAACTGGTCTGGCGCGAGTTTGCATATCATCTGTTGTATCACGAACCGGATTTGGCCCATCGCAATCACCGAGAGGGCTGGGATGGGTTTGACTGGCGCGGCGAGAGTGACGATGCCGAGGCGTGGCGACGCGGGCGCACCGGGGTGCGGTTTGTCGATGCCGCGATGCGCGAAATGTATGTCACGGGGGTGATGCACAACCGGGCGCGGATGATTGTGGCGTCGTTTTTGACCAAACATTTGCTGACCGATTGGCGGATTGGACGGGCTTGGTTTGAGGACTGTCTGATGGATTGGGACCCGGCGGCCAATGCGATGGGATGGCAATGGGTGGCCGGATGTGGCCCGGATGCTGCGCCCTATTTTCGGGTGTTCAACCCGGAGGGTCAGGCGGAGAAATTTGATGCCGACGGGGCCTATCTGCGGGCGTGGATTGCCGAAGGGCAGGTGCGTCCGAGTGCGACCGCTGTGTCTTATTTCGCGGCGGTGCCCAAGAGCTGGCGCCTTTCGCCCAAAGACACATACCCGGTGCCGATCATTGGGTTGAAAGAGGGGCGCGAGCGGGCCCTTGCCGCGTATCAGCGGTTCAAAACGTGACGAAACGTGAATTTATGCTATATTCAAGGATCGAAACAGGGCGAAATATCCCGTCAGATCCGCAATCCACGACCACCAATAGACGACCCAGATAGACGACCCAGAGGGATAAACGGAGGCCAAGATGCTTGATCAAACCACCCGGCCAGCACTGGCCAAAGAGGTGTTTACCTCGACTGAGGGGCAGGGCAACCTGCCGCGATATTTCAATCAAGTGTTTGATGTTGCGGCAAATATGTCGCGCGGACGGTTGGATTTTGTCTTGCCGGACGGGCGGGTGTTTCGCGCCGAAGGTCGTAGGGCGGGACCCGTGGCCGAGATTCATGTCCACTCGGACGATGTCTTTGCCCGGCTCATCCGCGAAGGCGATCTTGGGTTTTGCGAGGATTACCTTGATCAGGGCTGGAGCACGCCGGATTTGATGGCGTTCATGGACCTGATCCATGCCGACAATGATGATCTTTACGACGGGTTTCCGGGCATGGCCTTTGTGCGGGCCTATGAGCGGATGCGCCATTGGCTGAACACCAATTCCAAACGTCAGGCCAAGAAAAATATCTCTTATCACTATGATCTGGGCAATGAATTTTACGGGCTTTGGCTTGATGACACGATGACCTATTCCTCGGCCCTGTTTGAGGAGGGGCAACAAAGCCTTGAGGCCGCGCAAATCGCCAAATACGCCTCGATGGTGGATGAAATGGGCGTGAAGCCGGGCGATCATGTTTTGGAGATTGGCTGTGGCTGGGGCGGGTTTGCCGAATATGCGGCGGGGCAACGGGGGCTCAAAGTCACCGGGCTGACGATTTCCGAGGAACAATTTAAATTTGCCGCCGCGAGACTCCAAAAGGCCGGTCTGTCGGACCGGGTGCAGCTCAAACTTCAGGACTACCGTGACGAGCGCGCGCAATATGATGGCATTGCTTCGATTGAGATGTTCGAGGCCGTGGGCGAAAAATATTGGCCGACCTATTTCGACACGCTGCGCAACTGCCTTAAACCGGCGGGCAATGCCACGCTGCAAATCATCACGCTGCAAGATCGTCGGTTTGAGGTTTACCGATCTTCCGTTGATTTCATTCAAAAATACATCTTTCCGGGGGGCATGTTGCCCAGCCCCACGGTGCTGCGCGACCACATCGCCAAATCCGGGCTTGAGTTTGTGAAATCCAAGGAATTTGGCGAAAGCTACAGCATCACATTGCGGCGCTGGCATGAGGTGTTTAACGCCAAATGGGATCAGATCGAAGCGCTGGGGTTTGATGATCGGTTCCGCCGGATGTGGAATTTTTATCTCGCCTCTTGCGCTGCGACCTTTCACAGTGGAAATTGCGACGTAACGCAGATTACGATGACCAAGCCATCGTGACCTCCTTGCGCTCACAATTCCAAAGCAGGTGCCTATGCCCACAGCCGCAAAACTTGTTTCTTCGATCTGGTTTGCCCTTTTGGCATGGTTCGCGGCGGAATTGGTCAAAAACCATCTGCCTGATGGCACGCAGGTGGGCTTTATGACCTATATCAGTGGCGGATTTGGGCTTTTGACCGGCTGGATGTTTATGGGCCGTCGCGCGGGCGACACGATGCGCGCGGCCTATGGCTATGGCCTGTCCTCGTCGATCATCCTGTCGTTTTGGAGCGTGTTCTATTTTGCCTTTGAAACCATGATACACCGCTCCATGTCGCATCGCTATCACGGTCCGGGGGATGCGCTGGTGTCAATGGTCGGCTTGATGGGCGACTACGGTCTCTATCTGATCAAACCGGATGTGTTGATCATTCTCATTGTTGGCGGGCTTTTTGGCGCTTGGATCACGGAAAAGGCGGTGCGAAAATGGGCGTGACTTATCCCCTCATGGACCCGATGCCGCCGCAGTATAACGCCCTTTCAGATCGCTACAGCCCAGAGCAAATCACCTATCTGTATGAGGTGATCCACGGTGACGAGCCCTATCTCACCGAGGCATTTTTGCGCGCAGCCGCCGAGGAGGTGGTGCTGTATATCGGGCAAAAACCGGCGGGTGAGCTGCGCGCGCTGCGCATGATGATCCTGATCCGGGCTTGGGCGCGCTTAAGGGCCCGCCGTGGCACACGACCCCGCGCCGGGGATCGCCGCGACATGACGCGCCACGATGTCAGCGAAACCAACCGCCAAATCCCTTACAGCTTCTTTTTTGCCGTGGATGAGACCCATCTGACCCACACACGGTTTGACGGGGGCACCTCCGGCGAAATGCGCCGTGCGGCGTTTTTGATGGCGGATGCAGTGACGGTTTTGCCCTATGATCCGCTGCGAGACCGGGTCTTGGTGATCGAACAATTCCGTTTTGGTCCCTATGCGCGCGGCGATGCACGGCCATGGATGTTGGAACCCATTGCAGGGCGGGTGGATGCGGGCGAGACGGCGGAAAACACCGCGCGGCGCGAGGCGGAGGAAGAGGCCCGCATCACCCTCAAGGCGCTGCATAAAATCGCCGAATATTACCCTTCAAGCGGCGGGATCACCGAATATGTGTTGTCCTATATCGGCATTGCCGATCTGCCCGAGGATGTGACGGGGGTCGGCGGTCTTGAGAGCGAACATGAAGACATCGCCTCCACCCTGATCAGCTTTGATCGGTTGATGCAGATGTGTGACGCGGGTCAATTGGACGTCGGGCCGCTCTATATGTCGGCGCTGTGGCTGGCCCGGCACCGCGATCGTCTGCGCGCCGAAGCCGGGGTTTAAAGTCCAAGCGTCACTTGGATTTCGGCTGCATCCAGAGCCAGATCAACGCCCCACCCGCCAAGGTCAAAAGCGGGATCATCGCAAGGTTGACGGCGGTCCAGCCGTCCTGCGCCGAGCCGCCGGAACAGTTCATCAACCCGCCTGAGGCCAGCGAGGCCACGGTCACGCCGCCAAAGACCAAAAGGTCGTTGAGGCCCTGAATCCGGCCACGTTCAGAGGGCTCATGCGAAGAGGACAACATCGCCGTGGCACCGATGAAGCCAAAGTTCCAACCGATCCCCAAAAGCACCAAAGCGACAAAGAAATTCTCGATATCGACGCCCATCATGCCGACGATCCCAGCGGTGCCAAGGATCACAAGCCCGGTGGCCATGATCCGTTCGACACCAAATTTCGAGATCAGAAACCCGGTGAAAAACGACGGCAAGAACATCGCCACAACATGGGCCGAGACCACATCGGCGGCGGTGTTTTGTTCAAAGCCACAGCCGACCACGGCCAGCGGCGTGGAGGTCATCACCAAATTCATCAAAGCATAGGACACCATGGCGACGATGATCGCCACCAAGACCCGAGGTTCACGCAACAGGTCGCGCCGGGAGCGCCCGACAACATGGCCATGCACGGAGACGGGCGGTTTCGGGATGCGCAGGAACAGGAACAGGACAGAGCCGATGACGTTGATCGCGATCACCGCCAGATAGGTGCCAAGGAAGGGCACCACCATCGCCTGAGAGGTGAGTTTGACCAATTGCGGGCCGATGAGGGCCGAGGCCAATCCGCCCGCGAGCACATAGGAGATGGCTTTGGGTTTGAACGCATCATCGGCGGTGTCGGTGGCGGCAAAGCGGAAAAACCCTTGGGACGATTGATAAATCCCGGTGAACAGGCCGCCGACCACAAAGAGCCAAAAGTTTTGCTGCAACAGCGCCATAGCGCCAATGGAGGCGCCAATCGCGCCGGAACCGGTGCCAATCCAAAACCCCGCACGGCGGCCATAGCGCTGCATTGCCGCTGACAAAGGTGTCGCCGCCAACATCGAGCCCAAGACAATCGCGGAGATCGGCAGGGTGGCAAAACACAGGTTTTTGGCCAAAGATTGCCCGGCCAGCCCGCCAATGATGAAGATCATCGACATCTGCGCGCCCAAAAACGCCTGTGCCATCACAAGGATGTACACGTTGCGACGGGCGCGGGCGGGATCGGCGGTCATGACGTGTTCTGGCATGGCGTGTTCTGGCATGGGGACTCTTGCGGATCTGTGAATATGTCGGACCGGGTGTAACGGGCGCAGGCACGGTTGGGAAGCCGCGAGTTTCAAGGGGTCGCTTTGCGATTTTGACCTAAGCTCTGCGTGGGCTTGGGTCAGGCGTCCTCAATCAGCGCGATCAATCAGATGCAGGAAGGACCCGGACACCGCGTCGTTGATCAGGCCTTGCGATCCAAGATCGGCGTTTTCGGCGTCGCGCACTGTAAAAAGCGGCTGGCCCGTGGCCTTGATCGTGCTGGCGTAATGAAACTCATGTGCCATCCATGGCCCTGGGAACGGCCCGGACGCGGCCACCGCGTGACGATAGCCCAGATGCAATTTGCGTGTGGCAAAGGAGGTCTCAAGCGCCAAAAGCCCGGCCATTTTGTGCCGCACCCCGTCGGCGTCGATCATGCCGTCGCCCAAGACCATATAGCCACCGCATTCACCGTACACCTGACGCCGTGCCGCCGCTTCACGCAGGCCCTGCAGGAACACATGCGAGGCGGCGAGGCGTCCGGCGTGGAGTTCCGGGTAGCCGCCGGGCAAATACACCAGATCGCAGGGCGGCGGGGCTTCATTGGCCAGCGGCGAAAAGAAACGAATTTCTGCGCCTTGGTCACGCCAATCGGTCAATAGATGCGGATAGGCAAAGGCAAAGGCTTGGTCTTGCGCCACCGCGACGCTTTGGGCGGGGGGCGGTATGCGTGGGCTGTACTCCGCGCCTGTGATCGGAGCTGCCAATGCCAGGATCGCCTCCACATCCAAAGCCGCCTCAACCGCATCGGCGGCGGCATTCAAAAAGGCCTCCAAATCCGGGCGTTCACCGGCCTGAACCAGACCAAGGTGGCGATCCGGGTGGGTCAAGCCCGAGGATCGGGGCAGGGCGCCGAACACCGGGAGGCCAGAGGGGGCCAAGGCGCGCAGCAGCATGGTTTTATGGCGCTCGGACCCGACCTTGTTGAGGATCACGCCCGCCACATGCACGCTTGGATCATGCGCCACGAACCCGGCCACGAGAGGTGCGACAGACCCGGCCATGCGCGACGCATCGACCACCAAGATCACCGGGATGTTGAACAGCCGGGCCAGATCGGCGCATGCGCCTTTGCCCTCGGGTGGCGCCCCATCGAACAGGCCCATTGCGCCTTCGATGATCAGGGTGTCACCGTCTTTTTCTCCACCCGCCAAGGCGCGCAACCGATCCGGCCCCATCGCCCAGGCATCCAAATTCGGACAGGGCGCACCACAAGCGGCCGCGTGAAAGCGCGGATCAATGTAATCGGGACCGGATTTCGCGCCGCGCACAGTGACACCGCGCCGCGAAAGCGCACGCAAAAGGCCAAGGGTCAGCGTGGTTTTGCCAGAACCGGAACTGGGCGCGGCGATCAAAAGCCCGCGCGTCATCACCGTTCCTCGGCGGGTTTGCCACGGCCCAGCGGATCAAGATTGCGTGGGGCTTCGCCACGGGCCAAAGCCTGCCAATCAAGCACCTGTCGCATCAACACCGAGCGCCCGATACAGATGATCGCGGGCGGTTCCATGTGATTGGCGGCAATGTCATCGACCATCGCGCCCAAAGTGGTTTCCAACACCTGTTGGTTCGGCGTTGTGGCTTGGGATACCACAGCGACAGGTTCGTCCTTTGGGCGACCCGCGTCCAACAGACCCTTTTGGATCGTGGGCGCGTGTTTCATCCCCATATAGATCACCAACACGCCGGAGGCGCGGTTTAGCGCGTCCCAATCCAGAGTGTCCGGCGTTTCACCGCGCTGATCATGGCCGGTGACAAAGGTCACCGATTGGTTGACGTCGCGGTGCGTCACCGGGATGCCGGCATAGGCCAACCCCCCGATCCCCGCCGAAATCCCCGGCACGATGCGCACGTTGACGCCATGTTGGATGAGGGTCTGCGCCTCTTCGCCGCCGCGGCCAAAGACAAAAGGATCGCCCCCTTTCAGGCGCAACACCCGTTTGCCCGCGCGGGCCAAATCGACCAGTTGCAGCGAAATATCGGCCTGTTTTGCCGAAGGTTTGCCGCCGCGCTTTCCGGCGTAAATCTGTTCGGCATCGAGGCGCGCCCACTCAAGGATCAAAGGCGACACCAAAGCGTCATAGACGATCGCATCCGCCTGTCTGAGCGCATGAATTGCATGCAGCGTCATCAGCCCCGGATCACCGGGACCGGCACCACAAAGCCAAACCCATCCGGGTTCAAGGGTGGGCCATGTGCCACCGGGAAGCGTCAGCGCGGAGTCGGTCAAGATGGATTCGGTCATGTCGGATTTATGACGGGTGAGACGGGGTTTGACAAAGCGTTTCAAGCCATGAGGCCTGCGAAAAACACCGTGGTCAATCTCACGCGCCTCGCTTTATAGTCGCGGCAATGACGGATGTGACCAAACCTTTGCGCCGTGGCTGGACCACGGGGGCCTGTGCGACGGCGGCAACGCGCGCAGCGTTGATGGCGCTATGGGGGGAGGGATTCCCTGAGAAACTGCGGATCACCTTGCCCAAAGGCGAGCGGCCGGAATTTGCGCTCTCATACCGCGCTGAGGGTCCGGGCTGGGCCGAAGTCGGCATCATCAAGGACGCGGGCGATGACCCGGATGTCACCCACGGCGCGGAAATTCGCGCGCGCGTGTCGGTGTCAGGTGGCGGTGTGGTGTTCAAAGCGGGCGAGGGCGTTGGCATGGTGACCAAACCCGGCCTGCCAATCCCGCCCGGTGAGCCCGCGATCAACCCGGTGCCGCGTCAGATGATGACGGATCAGGTCACGGAGATGGCCGCGCGGCTGGGCCAATCCCCCGATATTGAAATCACGATTTCGATCCCCGGCGGGGCCGAGATTGCACAAAAAACATGGAACCCGCGGCTTGGCATCAAAGGCGGTTTGTCGGTCTTGGGCACCACGGGCATTGTGCGGCCGTTTTCTTGCGCGGCGTGGATTGCCTCGATCCATCGCGGCATTGATGTGGCGCGCGCCGAAGGGTTGACCCATGTGGCGGGTTGCACAGGCGCGACGTCCGAGCGGGTGGTGCGCGGGCTGTATGATTTGCCCGAAGGCGCGATGTTGGACATGGGCGATTTCGCCGGTGGGATGTTGAAATATCTGGCCAAACACCCGGTGCCGCGTGTCACCATTGGTGGCGGCATTGGCAAAATCGCCAAGCTGGCGCAGGGCGAGATGGATTTGCATTCCAAACGCGCGCAAGTCGATTTTACCTTTTGGGCCAAAGAGATGAATGACCCGGATCTTGCGCAATCGAACACGGCGCTGGAGATTTATGAACGTAAAGGGGCTGACTTTGCCCGCGTGGTCGCGCAGAAAGCTCTGGCGGCGGTTGAGGCACGGTTTGGCGGGCGTGGAACCACGTTTGACATCGTGGTGATTGACCGCACAGGCGAGATCATAGGACGGGCAGAATGATCCTTTTATTGGCGGGCACAACCGAGGCGCGCATCCTTGCGGGCTATATGGCCGAGGCGGGGATCAAAACCGTGGCCTCTTTGGCCGGGGCCACGCGCACGCCTGTGGCGCTGGCGGTAGAGACGCGGGTCGGTGGCTTTGGCGGGGACGCCGGGTTTGAGGCCTATTTGGACGCCTCAGGCATCACCGCCGTGATTGACGCGACCCATCCGTTCGCGGCCAAGATCACCGCCCGCACCGCGCGGATTTGTGCCGCGCGCGGCCTGCCGTATTTGCGCTATGAGCGTCCGGGCTGGCGCTCGCGTCCGGGGGATGCCTGGCATGAGGTGGCGGATTACGCGGGTTTGTCCGCGATCATCCCGGTGGGCGCGCGGGTGTTTTTGGCAACAGGCCGACAAAGCCTGTCTCAAATGACGCATTTGGCGGATCGGCATTTGATCTGTCGGGTGATTGACCCGCCTGAGGCGCCCTTTCCCTATCCCAATGGGGCGTTTGTCGTCGGGCGTCCGCCGTTTTCTGAGGCCTCTGAGATGGAGGTGCTTGGTACACTCAATCCCGATTGGATGGTGGTGAAAAACGCAGGCGGGGCCTCTGGGCGGGCCAAATTGGACGCGGCGCGCCGCCTTGGGATTTCGGTGGCGATGATTGCGCGACCTGCGGTGCCTGCCGGGATCGAGCGGCGCGAACAGATGCTTGATGCGTTGGAATGGGCGGAGGCACATGGGCGCACATAGGATCATCACCTGCGAGGCGGATGTCACCGAAGGCGCGGCGTGGTTGGCGGATCATGATCCGCGCTTTGCCCATGCCCTGAGCCTGACCGGGCCTTTGCCGCTCAGACGCAACAAGGACGGGTTTGAACAACTTTTCGCCGCGATTGTCAGCCAACAAATCTCTGTCGCCGCCGCCAATGGCATCTGGACGCGGCTCAAAACCGCCAGGCTGACCGGGCCGCGTAAGATTGTATGGGCCAGCGAGGACGAGCTGCGCGCCTGTGGCCTGTCGCGGCAAAAGGTGCGTTATGCCAAGGCGCTGGCCGAGGCGCGGATTGATTTTCGCGCGCTCCGGGAGGCGCCGACGGATCAGGTGATTGCCACGCTGGTCGATGTGCCCGGCATTGGCGTGTGGACCGCCGAAATTTACGCGATGTTCTCTTTGGGCCATGCCGATGTCTTTGCGCCGGGCGATTTGGCGCTGCAAGAGGCGGCGAAGATCCTGTTTGATCTGCCGGAGCGGCCAAAAGAGCGGGTCATGCGGCAGATGGCCGAGGACTGGACCCCATGGCGTGCGGTTGCAGCGCGGCTGCTTTGGGCCTACTACCGGGTGCAGAAACAGCGCGAAGGCGTGCGATGAGACGTGATTTGAGACTGGGGATGTGACGTGACCAATCTGACCAACCATATGAAAGACAGCCTGTCGGGCCGGGTGAATTCCGTTGTCGTGTTCGTGCATGGCTATGGCGCGGATGGCAAAGACCTTTTGGGGCTGGCTGATCCTTTGGGCGAACATATGCCCGACACTGTGTTTTTCTCGCCCGACGCACCCGAGCGCTGCACCGGAAACCCGATGGGGTTTCAATGGTTTCCAATCCCGTGGATTGATGGGTCGTCCGAAGAGGAATCGCGCGACGGGATGCTGCGCGCGGTCGATGAGTTGAACGATTACCTCGACAATATCATCGTCGATTACGGCATTGAGACCGATCAATTGGCGCTCGTCGGCTTTTCTCAGGGCACAATGATGTCACTGCATATCGCGCCGCGCCGCGAGGATGCTTTGGCCTGTGTTGTCGGCTTCTCTGGCCGCCTGTTGGAGCCGGAAATGTTGGGGGATGAGATGCGGGTGAAAATGCCGGTTTTGTTGCTGCATGGCGATGAGGACGATGTGGTGCCACCGCAAGCCTTGCCCGAGGCGGGGCAGGCGTTGCAGGACGCAGGCTTTGAAACCTACGCCCATATCATGCGCGGCACGGGGCATGGGATTTCGCCGGATGGCCTGTCCGTGGCCTTGGCGTTTTTGCGTGAAAAACTGGGCTATGACGTGCCGACCAAGGGATAATTACGGGATAAATCCGGCATTTACTTGTTTTGTCGGCGGAAATTAGCGCTCTTTTCATCTTTTCGCTCAAAGCTGGACCTGCATATAGGTCCAGCCCCTTGACCCCGGGCCTTTGAGTGTTACATTTCTATTATTAGCTAGGAGGGCTGAAAAATGGACCTGATCATGACCACCGCAATCGCCTTTGGTGCAACTGCTGTCATGGTGGCCTATGCCCTCATCTTCAAGTCTCAGCATCCGACTGGGCAACGTCTCCCTGTCCGCATCCGCGTTGAGGACCGTCGCAAGCGTTAAGGCGTCCGCGACCGCTCGCCCGACTGTCCGGCAGACCTTTGATCTGACGCTTGGCCCCGGTGTCACCGGGCTTGTGGGGCGCAATGGATCGGGAAAATCCACGCTTTTAAACTTCATCGCGGGCCGCATTGGTGCGCCTTTGGTGACGGGTTTATGCACCTGTTCGCATCCTGCGCGGCTGTTGGATCAACAGGCCAATCCTCTGCGGCGTCTGATGGATCTCTTCGGGGTCACGGAACCGCTTTTGGACCTGTGGCGCGCGTTGCGCGGCGAGGCGACCAAGGCGGCGTTCGAAACGATAGACTGGACACTCGAAGAGCGGCTTTTGGCGCAGCTTGACCGGTTCGGCCTGTCCGATGTGGACCTCAGCCGCACACTCGGCACGCTGTCCGGCGGGCAACAGCTTCGCGCCCGTTTGGCCGCGCTGTTTTTTGATGCGCCGGAAATTGTCCTTCTCGATGAGCCGACCAATGCGTTGGATCGGGACGGGCAGGCGATGGTGGCGCAGGCGCTGCGGGATCACAGTCGCATCCATGGCGGCATCGCGCTTGTCGCCAGTCATGATCGCCACCTGTTGGATCAGATGGATCGAATCGTGTCGCTGGACCCGGACGGCGGGGTGACGGTGTTTGGTGGCGGCTGGACGGCGTTTGCGGCGGCACGGGATGCGGATTTGGCGCGGTTGCAACAGACATCCGCGCGCATGGTGCGGCAGGTGAAACACACTGAGGCGCAACGGCGGGAGTCTGCCGCGCGCCAAGACCGCCGGGCTCGCCAAGGGCGAAAGCTCAGAGACGGGTCACAGTCGAAACTGCTTTTGGATATGGCAAAGGAGAGCGCGCAAAGCAGTGCCTCGGCGCGGATCACGGCGGAGGCGCGCAAAAAGGCGGCTCTTGAGGCCGAGCGAACAGAGATTGCCCAAAAGATCGAGGTGCGAACTCCGGTCCATATGGATTTCCCCGCGGTTCATGTGCCGCCCACGAAGCAGATGTTTCAACTTGATGAGGCTGTTTTTACTGTTGGAGATCAAAAGATTGGACCAATTAGTTTAAGTTTGGTCGGCCCCGCACGGCTGCGCCTTTCCGGGCCGAATGGGGTGGGGAAATCGACGCTTTTGCGCGCGATTTCCGGGCAGATTGCGCCGATCTCGGGGCAGGTGAATCGCTTGGTGCCCTGTGCGATGCTGGACCAAAATGGCGGATTTTCCCATGATGCGGGGTCATTGATCGCGGCGGCGGAGCAGGCCTTTCCATCGGTTGCCGGGGCGCAATTGCGCGCGTGTCTGGCCCGCGCCGGGTTTCGCGGCGATGCGGCCCATGCCCCGGTACAAGACCTGTCGGGCGGCGAAAAAATGCGGGCGAGGATCGCGCTTTTGGCCGCGAGGCCGGAGGTGCCGCCGCTTTTGCTGCTTGATGAGCCGACAAATCACCTTGATCTCGCCGCCCTTGAGGCGCTTGAACTGGGGCTGTCACAATGGCGCGGCGCGATGATTGTGGTGACGCATGATGACGTATTTGCCCAAAAAATGGCGTTCACGGGAGAGCTTGCCTGGCCCTTTGCTTAATCTATGGGCCGCATGAGACCGCGCCTCGTCACAGAGGCGTCACGAAAGCGCGATAAAACGCCAAGGAGCGGATCACATATATACAGGGGCTTGTCAGGTTTAAGCCGCGATATATAGTGGAGATATATGAGGGACGGGGTGTCCCGTCCTTGAACCCAGATGGTCGCAAGGCGGGATTGGTGCGTGAGGATGGACGGAGATTTCAGAACACATTTTGTGCGCGAACCGAATGCGGTAAAGGCCCATTCGGCCTTGGTGCTCAACGCGGATTATCGGCCCTTGTCCTATTATCCGCTGTCGCTTTGGCCATGGCAAGAGGCGGTGAAGGCGGTGTTTTTGGACCGGGTGGATATTGTCGCCGAGTATGACGACTATGTGCACAGCCCGAGTTGCAGGATCAAAATCCCGTCGGTCGTTGTCCTCAAAGATTATGTCAAACCTCAAAAGCGCGTGGCCTTCACGCGCTTTAATTTGTTTTTGCGCGATGAATTTTGTTGCCAATATTGCGGCTCGCGCGGGGATTTGACCTTTGACCATGTGATCCCGCGCGCCCGTGGTGGGATCACATCGTGGGAAAACGTGGTGGCGGCCTGTTCGCCGTGCAACCTGAAGAAAGGGTCGAAATCCCTGCGTCAGGTTGGCATGAGCTTGCGCAAACCGCCGCGCCCGCCGGTGTCCGAGGAGCTGCGCAATATGGGGCGGAAATTCCCGCCGAACCATTTGCATGAAAGCTGGATTGACTATCTCTACTGGGACAGCGAATTGGACGCCTGAGACTTTGGCGGCGACATTAAGCCGAACAGGACGCCCCACCCAAGACACAGAATTTCGCACAATGCGGATGATTGAGCGCCACCTCGCCAGAGGCCTCGCGCAAGGTCGCGCCCAGTTCAAATTCCGCCGCGTAGGGCAAGAGCGTACAGGCCACGACCGAAGGTGCTGCACCCTTGCGTTTGATCACCATCCGGCTTGAGGCGCACATCACATCGCGCGGCGATTTGTTGAGAATGCCCCAACAGGCGGTGGTGATCTCGGGCACTTCGACAGACATGTCCATTTCTGGAAAAATCACTGTCTTTCCGGGGTGGTACGCGTCGATCTTATAGTCGTTTTCCGCAAAGAGCCGGGCAAATCCGGCCCGCGCGTCCTGATCCGTTTCATGCCAAAGCGAGCGCGCCGCCACGGCCAATGTCAGCCCCGCATCCCGCGCCCAATCCATGCCCGCCAAGGTCTTTTGAAAACTGCCCGCGCCGCGCATCTCATCGTGGTTGGCCTCGGACCAATGATCAAGCGACACCCGCAGCGTCAGCTTGCCGGGAAAGTCACGCTCGAGCGCCACAAGCCCGGTTTTGACATGCGGGCGCTGCATCGGCTGCATCGCATTGGTCAGGATCAACACCTCATAGCCCCGGACAAGCGCCGCCCGCGCCATCGCAATCATATCCGGGTTCATAAACGGCTCGCCACCGGTGAATGCAATCTCGCGCAGGTCCCACTTCAAATTGTCGAGCTCGTCCAAATAGCTTTCGACCTCCGCGACCGTCAGATAGGCCAACGCGTCATTGGTCGGCGAGCTGTCGATATAGCAATTGACGCAGGTGATGTTGCACAATGTGCCCGTATTGAACCACAGGGTTTGCGGGTCGGTAAGGGCGACGGTGGCCCGCGCGTCACCTTTGGCGGTTCGTTTTGGGTCTTGGAATTTGCCAAGATTGGTGGCGGGCTGGGGCGTGTCCAAGTCTTTCATTATGTCTTTCGTCGCGTCTTTCATAAAAGTCTCTACGGGCTTTCTGATGTTGGGCTCTGTTTTTTGAGATCAGAGTTTAATCAGGCTAAAGGCTCTGCGCCGTTGTGAAAAGAGCGCACAATCGGATGCACAGGGATGTGAATTGCCGCTTTGGCAAAACTCAGGCTTGAGAGAGGGCAAAGCGGTGCTAGACTCTGAAGTGCCGTCGCGGTAAATGATCCGCGTTAGCGCTAACGCCTCATAAGCCCCAATGCTGCGGGCCGAAAGGAACAGACATATGGCTTCTCGCGTCATTCCGGTCGAGGATTTCGACCTCGTGATTTTTGGTGGTACGGGTGATTTGGCCCGGCGAAAAATTCTGCCGGGGTTGTATCGCCGGTTTTGTTCTGGCCAAATGCCGGAAACCGCGCGGATCATTGGCGCCGCACGGTCCGAACATGACACCGCAGAGTTTCGCCAAATCGTGCGCGACGCGATCCGCGAGTTTTCCAAAAAGAACGCATGCGATGATGCGTTGATCGGCACGTTTTTAGAGCAACTGCATTACGTTCAGGTCGACGCCAAAGGCGAGGATGGCTGGGATGATCTGCGCGATTTGATGCGCAAGGATGTGGTGAAAGCCTATTATTTCTCGGTCGCGCCGAGCCTGTTTGGCGATTTGGCCGAGCGGCTGCAAGCCCATGGCATTGCCGACGAAGACGCCCGCATCGTGGTTGAAAAACCCTTTGGGCGTGATCTGGCCAGTGCCAAAAAGCTGAACCAGGACCTCGCCAAACATTTCGACGAAACACAGATTTACCGCATCGACCACTATCTTGGCAAAGAGACGGTGCAAAACCTGATGGCGGTGCGCTTTGGCAACATCCTGTTCGAGCCGCTGTGGAATTCGCAATATGTCGATCACATCCAAATCACCGTGGCCGAGACGGTCGGGGTTGGCGGGCGCGGTGAATATTACGATAAATCGGGCGCGATGCGCGACATGGTGCAAAACCACCTGATGCAGCTTTTGTGCCTGATCGCAATGGAGCCGCCGTCACGGTTCAACCCGGATGCGGTGCGTGACGAAAAGCTCAAAGTCATTCGTGCGTTGGAGCCGATTGATCATCACCACATTGTGCGCGGTCAATATGATGCGACAGAGACAGAACCGTCTTACCGCGAAGATGCCGGCGATCCGCGGTCGCGCACCGAAAGTTTCATCGCGCTGCGCTGTATGATTTCCAACTGGCGGTGGGCGGGCACGCCGTTCTATCTGCGCACCGGCAAAAAGCTAAAAGCCCGCGCGTCGGAAATTGCCGTGGTGTTCAAAGACGCGCCACATTCGATTTTTGGCGAAGAGGCCGGGCGTCACGCCAATGTGCTGTCCATTCGGTTGCAGCCCAATGAGGGCATGACGTTGAAAGTGACGATCAAAGAACCGGGTCCGGGCGGGATGCGTCTGATTGATGTGCCGCTGGATATGAGTTTTGCCGATGCTTTGGGCGAGGAGGCGGATGACATTCCAGACGCCTATGAGCGGCTGATCATGGATGTCATTCGCGGCAACCAAACCCTGTTTATGCGCGGCGACGAGGTCCAAGCCGCCTGGGCCTGGACCGATCCTTTGATCGAAAGCTGGGAAGCGCGCTCTGACGTTCCGAAACATTATGACGCCTATTCCTCTGGTCCCGAAGACGCGGCGATGATGCTTCACCGCGAAGGGCGGCGCTGGCGGGAGATTAAGGAATGAGTTTTATCGAATACCCCGACCGCGAGGTGATGCAACTTGATCTGGCCAATAAGATTGCCGGAGAATTGCGCAACGCTTTGGATCATCAGGAGCGGGTGAGTTTTTGCGTCTCTGGCGGCTCCACGCCGGGGCCGGTGTTTGACACGCTCTCGGATGTGGGGCTGGACTGGGACCGGGTGGATGTGTTGCTCAATGACGAACGTTGGGTGTCTGAGAACTCTGATCGCTCCAACACCGCCATGCTCAAACGCCGCCTTTTGGTGAACAAAGCGGCACGCGCGCATCTTATCCCGCTCTATACGGATGTGCCCACGCCTGAGGACGGTTTGGCCGGGTTGATGCCCGCGATCGAGGCGATTTTGCCGATCAATGTGCTGCTCTTGGGGATGGGCAACGATATGCACACCGCAAGCCTGTTTCCCGGTGCCGATCAATTGGAATTGGCGCTCTCGGATGAGGCCCCGACGCTTTTGGCCATGCGCGCGCCCGGTGCGCCCGAACCCCGGATCACCCTGTCCGCGAAAGCGCTCAAAACCGCGATTTCGACCCATATTCTGATCACCGGCGATGACAAGCGCAAAGCCTATGAGGCCGCGCGTGATTTGCCCGCGCAGGACGCGCCCGTGACGGTGTTTTTGCCGCAAGCGCATGTTCATTGGGCACCTTGATCATTCCGGGGGCTTCGGATGCAAAAGAGACGCCAGAAAGCGCCGATTTCAAGACGCCTTTAGCAAGATTGAAACAAATCCAGTATAAGCGAGGTGACGCAAGGGTTTGACGATCCGGTCAAATCGGTGCCCACCCAAAGGAGACCAAATGTCCGTTGATTTTGCAGCACTCAAAGCGCTCCATGCCGCCGCGGGAGACCGTCACATCCTTGAGCTTTTTCAAAAGGATGAGGACAGGGCCTCTCGTTTCTCGGCCATAGCGGATGGTCTTTTGTTTGATTATTCCAAAACCAATATGGATGACGCTGCGCTTGCGGCTTTCATGGCGCTTTTGGAGGTTGCAGGCGTCGCGGAGAAACGCGAAGCGATGTTCTCTGGCGAAAAGATCAACGACACCGAAGGCCGCGCCGTCTTGCACACAGCCTTGCGCAATCTCGATGGTGGCGAGGTCTTGGTTGACGGCAAGGATGTGATCGCGGGCGTGCGTCACACGCTGGCGCGGATGGATGATTTTGCCGACCGGGTGCGGCGCGGGTCGATCTCCGCCTATTCCGGTGCGCCGTTTGAGGATGTGGTCAATATCGGCATCGGCGGCTCGGATTTGGGACCGGTGATGGCCTATGAGGCGCTCAAACCCTATGAGGACGGCCCGCGCTGTCATTTCGTCTCCAATGTCGATGGTGCCCATATCAACGACGTGCTCAAGGGGTTGAACCCGCAAACCACGCTGGTGATTGTCGCCTCGAAAACCTTCACCACGATCGAGACCATGACCAATGCCAAAACGGCGCGCGATTGGTTGGTCAAAGCGGTCGGCGAAGAGGGGATTTCCAAACATTTCGCCGCGCTTTCAACCGCCAAAGACAAAACCGCCGCATTCGGCATCGACCCCGATCTGGTCTTTGGCTTTGAGGATTGGGTCGGCGGGCGCTATTCGGTCTGGGGGCCGATTGGCCTGTCCTTGATGTTGGCGATTGGGCCACAAAAATTCGCCGAATTCCTGCGCGGTGCGCAAGCGATGGACACGCATTTCCGCACGGCTGAGTGGCAAGACAACCTTCCGGTGCTTTTGGCGCTGGTCGGCCTTTGGCACAATCAGGTCTGTGGTTACACCACCCGCGCGGTTTTGCCCTATGAACAGCGTTTGGTGCGGCTTCCGGCCTATCTGCAACAGCTTGAAATGGAATCAAACGGCAAACGCGTGGCGATGGACGGCACGGATTTGCCCTTTAACAGCGGACCCGTTGTGTGGGGCGAACCCGGCACCAATGGCCAACATGCGTTTTATCAGTTGATCCACCAAGGCACGCGGGTTGTGCCCTGCGAATTCTTGGTCGGTCGTTTTGGTCACGAGAAAGGGCTTGAACACCAGCATGAGCTTTTGGTGTCAAACTGTCTGGCGCAATCTGAGGCCTTGCTGCGCGGGCGGTCGCTGGACGAGGCGCGCGCGATCATGGCCGCCAAAGGGCTTGAGGGCGCGGAACTTGACCGCCAAGCCCGCCACCGAGTCTTCCCCGGCAATCGCCCATCGACCACGCTGGCCTATGAAAAACTCACGCCGTTCGTTTTGGGACAAATCGTGGCGCTTTATGAGCATCGGGTGTTTGTTGAGGGCGTGATCCTTGGCATCAACTCCTTTGATCAATGGGGGGTTGAGCTTGGCAAGGAGCTGGCGCTGGTGCTGCAGCCGGTTTTGGCGGGCGAGGCGGATGGCGCGGGCAAGGATGGCTCGACGTTACAATTGGTGCAATATCTGCAAACCAAGACGGCCTGAACTCTCTAAAAATGAATGTAAAAAGGCGCCCAATGTGGCGCCTTTTCTATGGGTTATATGGGTGCTTTAATGTGACGCCTCAGCCAAACATCGCACCAAATTTCATTGCCGTTTTCGCATCCCCCGCGATCTTCAGCTTACCAAACAGCGCCGCTTTCATCGGGTTCAATGTTCCGGCGAGAATTTTCTCAAAACTCTCTTGATCGGCCATGATCGCGCAATCGGCGCGTGCGTCAGAGACCTCGACCCCTTGGCCAAAAATCACCAAATTGCCCACGTCTTTGATCCGCAACGAGACGGATTTTTCAAAATTCTCGGTCTCAAGCCGCTGCAACAGCGCGGCCTTGGCGATTTCTAAAAATGGATGTGTCATGCGGTTCTCCCCTTTGGATCAAGCCGTAGCGCGCAGAGGCACCATCGCCCAGAGAAACGCTGCGTCGAAACGCTGTGTCTCGTGCAAAATCCGGGATCAAATTGGGGGACGTTTGGAGCGGGTAACGAGAATCGAACTCGTAACTAAAGCTTGGGAAGCTGCCGTGATACCTTTTCACCATACCCGCGCGCCGTGTGGGCCTAGGTAGTCAAACCGCGCGCGGCGGTCAAGTGGATTTGCACCAAACCGCGCGCAAGTTTTATCCTTTTACCGCCGCTTAGCGCCGCCGACGTCGCCCCGTGCCACCGCTTGAGCCGCTGTTAAACGACGGTTCGGGCAGGGGCACCACGGCGCGCAACCCGGCAAACGGATCGGTGGCGTGGGGGATGGCATTGGCGGCGACGAAATGTTCCTGAAACCGCGGTTCAATCGCGGTTTCGATCTTGGTGATCTCATGCACCAAAGCCTCGACCTCGCGCCGGGCTGCCACGTTCAAAAGCGCGATCTGTGCGCCCGTGCCCGCCGCATTGCCGGCACTTGTGACATGCTCCAACGGGCAATCCGGGATCATCCCCAACACCATCGCGTGTTTTGGCGAAATATGCGCGCCAAAGGCCCCGGCCAAAACCACGCGCTCCACTTTGTCTGAGCCAAACTCGTCCATCAACAGCCGCGCTCCGGCGTAAAGCGCGGATTTGGCCAATTGGATGGCGCGGATGTCGCCTTGGGTGACCGAAATCACCGGACCGCCCTGACTGGACCCATCATGGATCAGATAGCTGTGGGTGCGGCCCTCGGGGCGCGCGCGCGCGGTGCCCGTGGCCTCGGCCGATCCGATCAAGCCATTGGCATCGACGATACCGGCCATGCGCATTTCCGCCACCGCCTCGATGATCCCCGATCCGCAAATGCCCGACACGCCGGTGACCGCCGTTTGTACGGTAAAATTCGGGTCATCAGACCAAAGATCACAGCCGATCACCTTAAAGCGCGGTTCTTTCGTGGTGGGATCGATTTCCAACCGCTCAATCGCACCGGGCGCGGCGCGTTGGCCGCTTGAGATTTGTGCCCCTTCAAAGGCCGGTCCCGTCGGAGAAGAACAGGCCAAAACGCGGGTTTTATTGCCCAAAATGATCTCCGCATTGGTGCCGACATCGACGATCAGCGTCAGCGGATCACGTTTTTGCGGCGCTTCCGAGAGTGCCACGGCTGCCGCATCGGCACCAACATGGCCCGCGATCAATGGCAGGATATAGACCTGGGCTGCGGGGGCGAATCTCAGGCCCAACTCAGCGGCAGACAGGTCCATCGCGGCGTTCGTGGCCAACGCAAAGGGCGATTGCCCCAGAGGCGTCGGGTCCAATCCCAAAAGCAGGTGGTGCATGACCGGGTTCATCACGAACACTGTCTCATAAATATCCGTGACCTCGATCCCAGCCTCGGCCACCAACTCCTGCGCCAGCGTGTTCATCGCTTCGCGCACCGCGGCCGTCATGTCGGCCGCCCCCGTGTCATTCATCATCGCATAGGAGACGCGCGACATCAGGTCTTCGCCAAAGCGGATTTGCGGGTTCATCACCCCGCCAGAGGCCTTGACTTCGCCGGTTGTCAGATCGGTCAAATGCGCCGCGATGGTGGTGGAGCCTAAATCCACCGCCAACCCGTAAAGGGGCGGCTCAGTAAAGCCGGGCCAGACGCCGACCAGTTTGATCACACCCGTGCGCGCCATGTTGAGCGCCACCGTGATCTTATAGTCTCCTTTGATCAGCGCGGCCTGAATCGCGATCAGCATCGGCAGCGGCAAGGTCTGGGGCAGGGTGGCGGGATCGACCTGCCATTGCATCAACAGCGCGGTTTTCAACCGCTCCCAATCGCCGGTGGGCGCGTGCATATCGGCCTCTTCGACCTCGACATAGACGGCGCGGGTGGCCGGGTCCATTTCGATCACGCGGGTGGTCGCGGCCTTGCGCACCACCTGTTTGTGAACCTGACTTTCCGGCGGCACATCCAGCACCACATCACCTTGGATACAGGCCTGACAGCCCAAACGCCGCCCCGGTTTCAATCCGCGCACCCGGTCATAGCGCTCTTCGACGGTGTTCACATCGCTGAGCGCGTCCGGGTCGGCATGGATGCCATGTTTCGCGTGTTCGCCAAAAGACGGCTGCACCTGACATTTCGAACAAATTCCGCGCCCGCCACAGACCGAATCCAGATCGACGCCCAATTGCCGTGCGGCCTGCAATACGGTGGTGCCCGGTGCCACATGGCCGCGTTTGCCTGAGGGGGTGAAAATCACCAGTGGATCAGAGTTGCTCATTTCGAACCTTTCAAAGGATCATCGTCGCGCCAGGCACCGCTCTCTAAACCATCCAAGGCCCAAGGGCCGATGGAAAGGCGAATGAGCCGCAGAGTGGGAAAGCCGACATGGGCCGTCATCCGCCGGACTTGGCGATTGCGGCCCTCGGATATGGTCAGTTCGAGCCAGGACTCTGGCACCGATTTGCGGTAGCGCACCGGCGGCGTGCGCGGCCAAAGCCAGTCGGGGGCATCGACGCGGCGGGCGCGGGCGGGGCGGGTCATGCCGTCCTTGAGCATCACACCTTGGCGCAGCTCTTTCAAAGCGGCCTCGTCCAAATCGCCCTCGACCTGCGCCAGATAGGTCTTTTCCATCTTGTGACGCGGGTTGGAAATCCGCGCCTGTAGCGCCCCGTCATCGGTCAGGAGCAAAAGCCCCTCGCTGTCGCGATCGAGCCGCCCGGCGGGGTAGACTTTGGGCACAGAGACAAAATCCGACAGGGTGCGACGGGTCGTCCCTTCGGTGCCTTTATCGGTGAACTGAGAGAGCACATCAAAAGGCTTGTTCAGGCAAATCAGCCGGGCCATGCGCGCGCTCCTGTCTTTACTGTGATCCAAATACTCAATGGTTAACAGCGATTTACCGGCGACGACGCCCGCCGCCACGACGCCCACCACCAGAGCCTGCAGAGGCAGAGGCGGTTGCGGCCTCGGCAAACGACATGCCCTCGGCCACGGCGTCCATGATCCGGGCAAAGCTGATCCATTTGGTGCCGTCGGGGTCGTGGTTCATCAACAGGTTGGCGGCGCGGATCGCCTCCATTTCCTGAATACGGACCGGGTTCATGATCGCGGAGGTCATGCCCGCGCCAATCGCCATTGGCAAAAACGCGGCGTTGATGCCGTGACGATGTGGCAGACCGAAAGAGACGTTCGATGCGCCGCAAGTGGTGTTGACGCCCAATTCGTCGCGCAGACGACGCACCAAAGTGAACACTTGTTGCCCTGCGGTGCGCATCGCGCCGATTGGCATCACCAGTGGATCGACCACGATGTCATGGGCGGGAATGCCATAGTCGGCCGCGCGTTGGACGATGCGTTTGGCAACCTCAAAACGCACGTCCGGGTCTTCGGAAATCCCGGTGTCGTCATTGGCAATCGCCACGACCGGCACGTTGTATTTTTTCACCAAGGGCAGCACGCGCTCCATCCGTTCTTCTTCGCCCGTCACCGAGTTCAACAGCGGGCGGCCCTCAGCGGCTTCAAGCCCGGCTTCCAAGGCATCCGGCACAGAGCTGTCGATGCACAGGGGCACATCGACGATGGCCTGAATCCGCGCCACGAGTTCGCGCATAAGAGGTGGTTCGACAAAATTATTGTCGGCATAGCGCGGGTCTTCGGCCATTTTGTTGGAAAACACGGCGCCGGAATTGATGTCCAAAATACTGGCACCACAGGCGACCTGTTCCAAAGCATCGCGTTCAACGGTGGAAAAATCGCCCAGTTCCAATTCCGCCGCAAGCTTTTTGCGGCCAGTGGGGTTGATGCGTTCGCCGATCACGCAAAACGGTTCGTCAAAGCCGATCACAACGGTTTTGGTTTTGCTCTCAATCACGGTGCGGGTCATGGTCTATCCTTTAGCGGCAGGCTCGCGCCCGTCATTGTCAATGAGGGCTTTGAGCCGCTCTTTATCATAGGCCGCATCCAATGCGGCGGCTTTTTCATCGGCGGCCTGTTGTGGCGCGCCCTCGCAACTCACGGTCTCGTCGCGCCATTCGGCCATGTAAGCATCGCCATCGGTCGCGCCGATGCGCATCGCCACCCGGTCGATCGCCTGTTCGAACCGCTCGGGCAAAACCGCGCGTGCCGCACGACGCCCCCGGCCCACACGGACCTGTGCGGGGATGTCACGCCAATAGATGATGGTCATATCCGACATGAGAGACCCTTTGCGCCTTATAAACTCAGCATAAACTCTGCCAAACGCATAAAAGAAAGGGCCGGGACACGAAAGGGTTGGTTGGCGCAGGGGGGCTGAAAAATTCTCATCAAGATCATGAGCCGCGCGCGGGCTGCGGCTTGGCGATCACGATTTTCACAGGGGCCGGTGGCGCGGGCACCGAAATCGTGAAGGCCTCGGATCAGAAGGTGTCTTGCCCGATGTGCAAAAATCCGCTTATGGTAAGGTTAACTTGATATGGAGGGCGTGTGATATGACGCCCAAGCGTCCCACTGGTGCGGGCGCGTTCCCGAAAGCGGTCGAGACCCCCGCGCCTCTACTTGCCGACCCGGCGGAGCTTTATGCTGCGTTAGACCTCGGTACAAATTCGTGTCGCATGTTGATTGCCCAACCCAAGGGCAGTCAGTTTCATGTGATCGACAGTTTCTCGAAATCGGTTCAGCTCGGCTCCGGGCTTGAATCGTCGGGATTTTTGTGTCGATCGTCGATTTCGCGCACGATTCAGGCCCTGCGGGTCTGTCGCAAGAAACTTGAGAAACATGATGTCAAACGGATGCGATTGGTCGCAACCGAAGCCTGTCGCCGGGCGAAAAACTCGCGCGATTTTCTGCGCCGGGTACAGCGCGAAACCGGCCTACGGCTTGAGATCATCAAACCCGAAGAAGAGGCGCGGCTGGCGGTGATTTCCTGCGCGCCTCTGGTGTCGACCAGGACCGAACAGCTTTTGGTGGTGGATATTGGCGGCGGCTCGACCGAATTGGTCTGGATTGACCTCTCGACCGTGCCCCGCGCCGAACGTCCGCGCGCGATCATGCGGTTGCACACCGGGTTCAAAAACGCCGACAGCCCTTTCCCCCATGCCAAAGTCGTCGATTGGATTTCGGTGCCTTTGGGGGTTGCAACGTTGATGGAACAATTCTCCGATGTCGAGGATGACGCGGCGCGGTTTGCGTTGATGTCGTGGTATTTCGAAGAGAAACTTGCGGATTTCACCCCCTATGCCAATGACCCGGCCCGCGAAGGCTTTCAGATCATCGGCACGTCGGGAACGGTGACGACGGTTGCCGCGTCGCATCTGGGCCTCAAGCGCTATGACCGCAATAAGGTCGATGGCTTGCGGATGACCTCGGAACAGATTGACCGGGTGATCCGGGATTATTTGTCCATGGGCCCCGCGGGGCGCAAACGTGATCCGCGTATTGGTCGGGATCGGCAGGAATTGATCATGTCGGGCGCGGCGATTTTGCAGGCGCTGTTGCGGATTTGGCCAACGGATCGGCTGTCCGTGGCGGATCGGGGCCTGCGCGAAGGGCTTCTTTACGCCCAAATGTCCGCCGATGGCGTGCTGGAAGAGGCTGTGCCGTAAAGCGGCTGAGATCGGATTGTCTTTACCGTGATATAAATACCCACAAAAAACGCGGGTCCAATCAGGCCCGCGTTTTGTATGTCTTCGATATTGAAAAGGCTTACGGGATGATCCGCGTGTATTTTGTGCCTTCAACCGTAGCACCCGCGATCAGGCCCGCTTGACCAAAGACCACGGCGATCACCGGCGACAGCGAGGTCAGCGTTTCAGCCGTGATGTTTTCGCCGCGGTTGGAGATGGCATATTCCATATCCGCGCCCGCAGACCAGCCCGGAGAATTGCGGAAGGAACTGAGCGCCTCATTGGTCATGAAGAACAAGACATGGGCGTATTGCTGTGCACCGATTTGCAGGCCAAAGGTCGCCTGTGTCGAAGAATAGTAATCCACCGACACGCCGCCAACCCGCAACGCGCCACGGCCATAAGAGCCGCCAACACCAAAGCCCGCCTTGGTGATCAAGGGCATGACCAACATGCCGACGGATTTGTCCCGCAGCGCCGTGGTGCCGGGGTAGTTGGAATACAGATGGTTCAGCGTGGCATCGACCCGCGCGTCAATGGTGGCGGAGCCGTTGGAGCGCATCGAATTGTCACACGCGGCCAAAAGACCCGCGCTGCCCAATCCGATCATAAAGCTCCGGCGTTGAAGTCTGTTCATTGTGAATGCCCTTATACTGCTCTTTTCGGTGCTACAGGCCTTTGGCCCATTGATTTTGCGCGAGTATATGACGAAAAACCTCGTCCTGTCATCCCGCGAAAACCCAAAGGCCCGCGTTTTGGCGGGTTTCGCCCATGCTTTGCCTCTTGAGCGCCCCTCAGCCGCGTAAAAGCCGCGCCGCTGCCGGGGCGAAATAGGTCAGGATTCCGTTGCATCCGGCGCGTTTGAAACACATCAGGCTTTCCAAAACCACCTTGTCATGATCGAGCCAGCCGTTTTGAATGGCCGCCATCGCCATCGCGTATTCGCCCGACACTTGATAGGCAAAGGTCGGCACGCCAAAGCGGTCTTTCACCCGGCGACAAATGTCGAGATAGGGCATGCCCGGTTTGACCATGACCATATCCGCGCCCTCTGACAGGTCGCGTTCGATCAGGCGCAGCGCCTCGTCCGAATTGGCCGGGTCCATTTGATAGGTCTTTTTGTCGCCCTTGAGCGCGCCAGACGCCCCGACCGCATCACGAAACGGCCCGTAATAGGCGGAGGCATATTTGGCCGCATAGGACATGATCGTGACGTTCGAATGCCCGTCGGCTTCCAATGCGCGGCGGATCGCACCGATGCGCCCGTCCATCATATCGGAGGGGCCGATGATGTCCGCGCCCGCTTCCGCCTGTGCCACCGACATTTTGACCAGCGCTTCGACCGTCATGTCATTGACGATCTCGCCATCCACAACATAGCCGTCATGGCCGTTGATGTTATAGGGATCGAGCGCCACGTCGGTCATGATCGCCATGTCCGGCACCGCCGCTTTGAGCGCGCGAATGGCGCGGTTGACCAGATTGTCCGGGTCCCACGCGCCGGCGCAATCTTCGGTTTTCAGCTCGGGTTCGATATAGGGAAACAGGCAAATCGCCGGGATGCCCAACTCATGGGCCGCGCGCGCCGCGATGACCAAACGATCAATCGTCAGTCGCTCAACGCCGGGCATCGACACGATCGGCGTGGCCTCATCCACCCCTTCGCGCACAAACACCGGCCAGATCAGATCCTCAACCGAAAGGCTGTTTTCACGCACAAGACCGCGCAGCGCGTTCATTTTACGGGGGCGGCGCAGGCGGGTCAGCGGGTAAGGGGCGATGGTGCGGGTCATGGGGATAGCCTTGGTTTTACGATGGGTGTCTTTGGGTGACATGGTTTTTGGGACGCTTCAAGGGTAGGAATTGCCGCGTGGGGGCACTAATCTGTGCACAGGCTGACGTTGCATCCCGGCACAGAGGCGTTAGAAGACGGATAGGTCGTCTCTTTTGGGGCGGCACCATGCCCCCAAAAGACCAAACCATAAGAAAAGAGCAGAGCCTTGGATATTTACGCAACCCTTTTCGAAGTGCTCGACACGCGGTCCTTCTCGAATATGTGGTATTGGATCGGCCTGGCGATCCTGTGGTCCACCGCCTCGCATTTTGTCTTGGGCGTGCCATTTGATTTGGCGCTCAAGGCCAAGCGGCAGGGCGGCGAGCGGATGCAGGACCTTGAAGACATGGTGCGGATCAACACCGGGCGGCTTTTGAACATCGCCGAAGTCTCCGGCCTGTTGCTCACCGCGCTGGCGGCCACGGTGATCACGCTTTTGGGCGTGACCGGGTTTTTCTATGGGGTTGAGTTTTCTCAGGCGGTGTTTCTGATGCTGTTTCCGATGGCGTTTGTCGGCGCGCTCAATATCCGCACCGCGCATAATATCACAACCCATACACCGAAAGGCGAGGCGCTGATCTCTGTGCTGCGCCGTCATCGGTTTTTGGTACAACTCATCGGCATGGTGTCGATCTTTGTCACGGCGATGTGGGGCATGTACCAAAACATCGTCACGGGTCCGCTGGGAGGCTGATTGGCGATGAAACCATCCACCCATCTCACCCTTGGGGGCGCACCTGAGGGGTTTGACGCCTTTCTCCTCGCCCGCGAGGTCAGCCGTTCAAACGGTCCGGTGATCCATGTCGCGCGTGATGACAAACGCCTCGCCGCCCTGCGCGCCGCTTTGCGGTTTTTTGCGCCCGATCTGCCGGTGATCGACTTTCCGGCCTGGGATTGTTTGCCCTATGATCGGATGTCGCCCAATTCCGATGTCGCCGCCGCGCGCATGGCGACGTTGGCCGCGCTGGCGCATGATGCGATGCCGAAACGGTTCGTGCTTTTGACCACGCTCTCCGCCGCCACCCAGCGCGTGCCAACCCGTGATACGCTGGCGCAAGCGGCGTTTGTCATGCGCAAAGGCCAGCGCGTCAACGAGGCGGAACTGCGCGGCTTTTTCGTGCGCATGGGCTTTACCCAGGCGCCGACCGTGGTCGAACATGGCGATTATGCGATCCGGGGCGGCATCATTGATGTCTTTCCTCCGGGGCAAGGGCTGCCGGTGCGGCTTGATTTCTTTGGCGATGAATTGGACGGGCTGCGCCGTTTTGATCCGGCCAGCCAAAAGACCATCGACAGCTTGGAAGAGATCACCTTTACCCCGGTCTCCGAGGTCATCTTGGACGAGGCGTCCATCACCCGGTTCCGGCAAAATTACCGCGTTGAATTTGGCGCGGCGGGCACCGATGATCCGCTCTATGAGGCGGTCTCGGCGGGTAAGAAACACGCGGGCCTTGAGCATTGGTTGCCGTATTTCCACGCCCGGCTTGACACTCTGTTCGACTATATGCCGGATGCGTCCATTTCCCTGGATGATCAATCGACTGCGGCGCGTCTTTCACGTTGGGCCTCGATTGCCGATCAATATGATGCGCGGCGCGAGGCGATCACGGCCAAGGGTCGGATGGACAGCGTCTATAAACCTTGTCCGCCAGCACTTTTGTACCTGGACGATGCGGCCTGGGAAGCCGCGATTGCGGGTCGTCGGGTGATCCATTTTCACCCGCTGCCACAGGCGTCGGGTCCCGGAGTTTTGGACGCGGGCGGGCGTGTTGGGCGCAATTTTTCGCCCGAACGCCAAATGGAAAACGTCAATCTTTTCGAAGAGTTGGCGGATCATGTTGAGAAGCGCCGCAAACAGGGGGCGGTGGTACTTGCCTCTTGGTCGGAGGGCGCGCGGGATCGGTTGAAAACCCTGCTTGAAGACCAAGACATGACCGGGCTCATCGAGATCGACGATTGGCGCGATGTGCCCGATGGCCAGAGTCAAAGTTTGGGTCGGGTGTTCTTGTCGGTCTGGGCGCTTGAAGAGGGGTTCGAGGCCCCGACCGGCGAGGGCCAGTCGGTCACGGTGATCTCCGAGCAAGACGTGTTGGGCGACCGTTTGGTGCGCCGTCCGGGACGTAAAAAGCGGGCTGAAAATTTCCTCACCGAACATTCGTCGCTCAGTGCGGGCGATTTGATCGTCCATGTCGATCACGGCGTCGGGATTTTCCGCGGGCTTGAAGTGGTCACCGCCTTAGGGGCGGCGCATGAATGTCTTTTGCTCGAATATGCAGGCGGGGATCGGCTTTACCTCCCCGTTGAAAACATTGAACTTTTAAGCCGGTATGGCCATGACGAAGGCCTGTTGGACAAGCTTGGCGGCGGCGCGTGGCAGGCGAAAAAGGCGCGGATGAAAGACCGCATTCGCGAGATCGCCGAAAAGCTGATCCGCATTGCCGCCGAACGTCACATCCGCAAAGCCCCGATCATGATCCCGCCGCAAGACATGTGGGAGGCGTTTTGCGCCCGCTTCCCCTATTCGGAAACCGAGGATCAGCTCAAAGCCATCGAAGATGTGTTGGAGGATTTCGAAGCCGGACGGCCGATGGACCGTCTGGTTTGCGGCGATGTGGGGTTTGGCAAAACCGAAGTGGCGATGCGCGCGGCCTTTGTCGCGGCCCTGTCTGGCGCGCAGGTGGCGGTGATCGCGCCGACCACGCTGTTGGCACGGCAACATTTCCGCTCCTTCGCCGAACGGTTCCGGGGCTTGCCGGTCAATGTGCGCCCCATGTCGCGCTTTGTCAGCCAAAAAGACATGGCCGCGACGCGCGACGGGTTGGCCTCAGGCGAGATCGACATTGTCGTTGGCACCCATGCGCTTTTGGCGAAAAACGTGCGGTTTCAAAACCTTGGACTGTTGATTGTTGACGAAGAACAGCGCTTTGGCGTGACCCATAAAGAGCGGTTGAAATCGCTCAAATCCGACATTCACGTACTGACACTTTCGGCCACGCCGATCCCGCGCACGCTGCAAATGTCGATGACCGGGGTGCGTGATTTGTCGATCATCGGCACGCCGCCGGTCGATCGCCTTTCAATCCGCACCTATGTCTCGGAATTCGATACGGTGACGGTGCGCGAGGCCTTGCTGCGCGAACATTATCGTGGCGGGCAAAGCTTTTTCGTCGTGCCGCGCGTCAAAGACATTCCCGAGATCGAGGCGTTTTTGAAGGACCAAGTGCCCGAGGTCACCCATGTTGTCGCCCATGGCCAGATGGCCGCAGGCGAGTTGGATGATCGGATGAACGCGTTTTATGACGGCAAATATGATGTGCTTTTGGCGACGACCATCGTCGAAAGTGGCATCGACATTCCGACCGCCAACACGATGATCATTCACCGTGCCGATATGTTTGGGCTGGCGCAGCTTTACCAAATTCGGGGCCGGGTGGGCCGCGCCAAAACCCGCGCTTACGCCTATCTGACCACCAAACCGCGCGCGCCTTTGACGCCGCAGGCGCAAAAACGACTGCGGGTGCTCGGGTCTCTTGATATGTTGGGGGCCGGATTTACCCTTGCATCTCAAGACCTTGACATCCGAGGCGCAGGTAATCTTGTGGGTGAGGAACAGTCCGGCCATGTCAAAGAGGTCGGCTTTGAACTCTACCAGAGCATGTTGGAAGAGGCGATTGCCAAGATCAAATCCGGGCAAGAGGCGATCACTTTGGACGATGACGGGCAATGGGCCCCGCAGATCAATCTGGGCGTTCCTGTTTTGATTCCAGAGACTTACGTGCCCGATCTTGATGTGCGTTTGGGGCTGTATCGTCGCCTGTCCGGTCTGCACACCAAGGTGGAGCTTGAAGGTTTTGCCGCCGAACTGATCGACCGGTTTGGCAAATTACCCAAAGAGGTCAACACCTTATTGCTCGTTGTTCGGATCAAAGAGAAATGCCGCGCCGCCGGGATTGCGCGGCTGGACGGCGGGCCAAAAGGTGCCACGATCCAGTTCCACAATGACAAATTCGCCAATCCCGTTGGGCTTGTCGATTTCATTCAGGCGCAAAAGGGCCACGCCAAGGTCAAGGACAACAAGATCATCGTGCGGCGCGATTGGGCGCGGGAGTCAGACAAGATCAAGGGCGCGTTTTCCATCGCCCAAGACCTTGCCAATCACGCGAAGTCTGCCACGCAAGCCCCTAAAAATAAAGGTTAGGCCTCTTTTCGCTCCAAGCGGAACAGCACAAGAGCCAGTCCTGAACAAAGCAATCCCGCGACCATCACCGGCAGCGGGGTGCCATTGAACATCAGGCCAACCGGCACAGCAATCACCACGGAGCCCATGGTGAACAGCGCGCCGATCACCGAATTGCCCATGCCCGCCATGCGACCCAAAGGCACCATGGCCAGAGCATTCAAATTGCCAAAGGTAAAGGCGTTGATAAAGAACATCGCCACGGTCCAGACAAAGAACACGGCAAATCCAAAGGATGACGCATCCGCGACGCCCGTCAGGTTCAAGATCAGAGCGATGAGCGAGGCGGTGACGGCAATGCGGTAGCCCAGTCGGATCATCACATGCATGCCCAAACGGGTGACCAAAGTGCCGTTGATGACGGCTCCGGCGGCGCTGAGGATGGCGGTGGCGCCGAACCAATAGGGGAAGCTGGCACCAAGATCGAAACTCTGGTCATAAATCTGTTGGACCGAGGAGAGGATGGAAAACATCTGAGCAAATCCAAGCGTCAGGATCAGGATGTAGAGCCGGACATTGTAGATGCCAAGCACATGACGGACGCCCTGTATCAGATCGCGCGGATTGAGTTTGCGATGATTTTCCGGGGCAAGGGTTTCGCTTTGGCGCAGACCAAACCACAGGGCGCTGATCACGGCCAAAAGCACGAAAGACGCGAAAATCCCGTGCCAGCCAAAGCTGCCAATGATCAAAGCGCCGACAGAGGGGGCGACGGCTGGGGCCAGCATGAAAATCGTCATCACGAAGGAGATGATTTTGGCCATATCACGCCCTTCATAGAGATCGCGCACCATGGCCACACCGACGGTGCGCGGGAAGGCGGCGCCAAAGCCCTGAAGGACGCGCCCCACAAGCATCATCTCCATGGAATGCGACAGTCCGGCAAAGATCGCGCCCAGAGCGTAGAGCATAAGGCCAAACAGGATCAAAGGCTTGCGCCCGAAATGATCGGAGATCGGCCCGCTGACCAAAGTGCCAAACCCCATGCCAAAGACAAAGGCCGCAAGCACCAGCTGCGCCCGGTTTGGGTCGCTGGGGGACAGGTCAGCAGCGATTTCGGGCAGGCCCGGCAGCATGGCATCAATGGAGAAGGCAACAATGGCAAACAGCAGAGCCAAAAGAGCCGTGAATTCGAGTTGCGGCAAACGGCGAGGCATGGAGGCATCCTGTCAATAAAGGTCGCGGCACCTTATGAGGCGGGCCTTGATTTGACCAGTCAGCCGACTGCTTGAGGGGCTGTGCGTAGATGCGCAGACTCTCGGTTTGCAGCGAAGAGGAGCGCCAAACAGCCCAAGCAGGCGACGATCCAGACGCGATCTCCGCCAGAGATCAGCGCCAGCCCAAGAAAGGACGGGCCTTGGCCAAGGTATTGCGGATGGCGGATGTGGCGATATGGGCCCGTGTCGCAGGGTGCGGCGTCCGGACAAAAGCCGCAGGTGGCTTTGAGGCCCAACGCCGCCGTGCCCCAACTGTGCAACGCTGAGCCGATCAGCGCCAAGGCACCGCCGCCGATCCAGCGTAGCGGGTTTGGCAGGTCCAACACATTGCCGTCCTCTGCGCCCAATCGCACCAGTCCGACATAAATGCAGATGGTCAGCCCCCAAGACCAAATCATGGTGACCGCTTCGGCCACGGATCCGGCGCGGTGCTTTGGTGGCCAAATCCGAGCCGTAGGAAATATCACGGCATGGGTCAGGATCGTGATCCAGCCGAGGGCACCAAACAGTCCGATCCAAAGCCCGGATGGGATCATATCAAGGCCTGTGACGGGTCATCATCCTGATCTTCTGCGGCGATCTGGGCAGTCAATTCGTCGATCACCCGCATCCAAAGCTCGGGCGGTTGCGCGCCTTCGACAGCATGTTGGTTGGCGACGATATAAAGCGGCACGGCGTTGACGCCACGCTCACGCGCGTGGGTGTCGCGGGTTTGGATGTCTTCGACATCGGCGTCCGAGAGCAAAAGGCGACGCACGGCCGCGCCATCCATTTCAACGCGTTCGGCCAGCGCGACCAGCGTCTCCACATCACCAATGTCGCGACCTTCCTGAAAATAGGCGCGATAGAGGGCGGAGACCATCGGCGTTTGACGGCCCTCGATCCCGGCCCAATGGATCAGCCGATGCGCGTCCAAGGTGTTGGGTGTGGTCTTGATCGCCAAAAGATCGACCTTTGGCATTTCCTTCAACATCACCTCGATGATCGGCAGGTAGGCTTTGCGCGCCCGCTCCGCGCCGCCGAATTTCGCATTCAAATAGGCCTGCCGCTCCATGCCGCCCTTTGGCATCGTCGGGTTCAATTGAAACGGATGCCATTGCAGCGCGAAAGGGTGATCGGGGCGGGCCTCTAAGGCGCGGTCAAGCCGGGCTTTGCCGATGGCGCACCAAGGGCAGATCGGGTCGTGGAAAATATCAAGCGGGATCACAGGCGAGATCATGGGCGGACTCCGAAGGGCTGAGGCGTCAATTTGGTCTGGCGTACATACCCCATGACGCTCTGAGGCGGGAGGGGTGAGAAAAGGAAAATATTCCGATGGCTCACATTTTCCAGTCGGGCGGATGTTCTCATTGACCTACATCTTGTGTTCAGGGTGGGTTTGCAACTTTGCAAACCGTGCGAATTCCCGATTTGTTCTTGATGCGTTCTGGTGAAAATTGTGGCAGTCAGGGGCGGGGATGTTACCGATTGGCGCGCGTGACGCGGCGCGCGACTCATGGTTAACTCACTGCAACGACTGATTTTTTAGTGTTCAACAAGGTTCATCATCATGGCGTATATCTCCGGCAAGCAGTTCAGCACCTTTCAGGGACGCGGTCCCAACGGGTCATATGATGCGCTTTCTTTTCGTCGCCGGATGAGGATGCCTGTTGCGACGCTTGCGTTGGGTCTTTTGGCGGCTTTGGCGATTGCCGCTGGGGCGCTGGACACATTGGTGGCGCGGGTTCAATCGGACGGGTTGAGCCAGATCGAATTCTTGACCGGCGAATTGCCGATTGGCGACTAACGCCGAAGGTCATCACGTTTAGGGTCGGCGGAAACCTCACGAGCAGTTCCCCCAAGCTACCGCCCGTCCCAAGAACCCCCGAAGATGCGTGCAACAGCATCCGGGGGTTTTCTTTTTTGTCTCACAGGCGCTACAAGACGGCATGAGCGACACACCGACACCAGACACTAACCCGGACACACGCACCCCAAGCCTGATCCGATTGGCCCGCGAAAGCGGCGAAGGCACGCCCGATGAGGCGAGGCCTTTGGATTTGGGTCTCAGGGTGCGCGATCTGCGTAAGGCACGTGGCTGGACCTTGGAACAGGCGGCGGGGCAGGCCGGTCTGGCGCGGTCCACCCTGTCCAAGATCGAAAACGGTCAGATGTCACCCACCTATGATGCGCTCAAAAAACTCGCAGTGGGGCTTGAGATTTCGGTGCCGCAACTGTTTACCCCGCCACAAAAGGCGCAGATTTCCGGCCGCATGGCGGTGACGAAATCGGGCGAAGGGGTGGCGCATCCGACGGCGACCTATGAGCATGAAATGTTGGCGACGGCGCTGACCAAAAAATCCATGCTGCCCTATCGCGCCACGATCCGGGCGCGTGATTTCGAAGAGTTCGATGGCTGGGTGCGCCATGATGGCGAAGAGTTTCTTTACGTGCTCACCGGGGTGATCAAATTGATCACTGAATTCTATGAGCCGGTCGAAATGCGCCGGGGCGACAGCGCCTATTATGACGCGTCGATGGGGCATAATGTGATCTCGGTCAGCCCGGAAGATGCGACGATCCTGTGGGTCACATCACTGGCGTAAGCGGATCAGAACACGACCTTAGAGGTGGTTTTGACCACGCCTTTGGTGGCTTTCGCCCCCACGCGCGCCACGGTACAGCCGGACAGAGCCAAACTCAGACACAGGATAAGCACGGTGCCTTTCAAAAGCACCGCTTAGAACCACCCCTGAACCGTGCGCGAGGCGCCGGTGATGTCTTCGCCCACGCCGGCAACAGTGCCACAGGAGGCGAGCGCGAGGGTGAGGAGGATGAGGGCTGCTTTTCTCATGTTTTTCTTCCCAAAAGGCAAAGGTTGAGCGATCAGGTTTGGCGGATAAACGTGGCGGATCACTCCTGCCAATACCACGTCATTTCCCGCCACATAATCCAGTCGCCATAGAGCGGCAAGGTGTCATGATATTTTAGCTCTTTCACATGTGCGTCAAAACTTTCGTTCCAGGCGTAAAGCGGAATGGCATAGCGGCCCGCCGTCAGCACCCGGTCAAGCGCGCGGGTGGCCGCCAAGCTGTCTTCGCGGTTCCCGGCATCCAACATTTTGTCAATCATCGCATCGACCACCGGATCATTGATCCCGGCAATGTTGCGCGAGCCGGGCGTGTCGGCGGCGGCCTGGCCGAAATAAGCGTATTGTTCGTTGCCCGGGCTGAGCGAGAGACCATAGCGCACCGGGGTCATGCCAAAATCAAAATTCTCCATCCGCTGTGTATATTGCGCGGAATCGACGACGGAGATTTTCGGCGTGATGCCGAGGTGCAGCAGCATTTGCGTGTAGGTGTCGATGATCGACTGGTTTTCATCATCACCGACCTTGAGCACGATCTCAAAGGCAAAGGGCTGTCCGGCAGCGTTTTTCATCTGGCCGTTCTGGATCGTCCATCCGGCCTGTTCCATCAACCCAAGGGCCCGGCGCATCGCGCCCCGGTCCAATTCACGCCCGGAGGTCTCGGGCAGCTCATAGCCCTCAAGCGTGCCGGGCAAAAGCTGGTCTTTATATGGGGCCAAAAGCTCGGCCACGCGGCCCTCGGCGGGACCGGGGCGCATGCCAAGCGGCGAGTTTGAAAAATAAGAGGTGATCCGGGTCTGTTGGCTCTCGGTCTGGGCCTCGTTGATATAATCGAAATTGAACGCTTCGATCATCGCCTGACGCACGCGCCAATCGGCAAATTGCGGCTGGCGGGTGTTCATCGCAAAGCCGGTCATCCCGGTGGGGCGTTGATGCGGGATCACCGATTTGATCACGTCGCCACGCGCAACGGCGGGGAAATCATATTGGTCTTGCCAGGTCTGAATGTTGAATTCGCGGTGCGCATTCAGCGTTCCGGCCTTAAATGCTTCGATCACCAAAGAGGCGTCAGCGAAATATTCCAACCGGATGGTGTCCAAATTGGCCTGACCACGCATGAACGGCACGTCCTTGCCCCAATAGTCCGGGTTGCGGGTCAGTTCGACAAACATGCCGGGCTGCACATCGGTGATCACATAGGGGGCGGACGAAACGGGGATCGTGTCAAAGCCGGATTGGGTGAAATCCTTGTCGTCCCAATAGGCTTTTTTCAGGATGGGCCGGATCGCGGTCAACAGCGGCAATTCGCGATTGGCGGTGTTGAAGGTGAATTTGACCGAGCGCTCGCCGGTCTGTTCCATGCGCGCAATCTGACCCCAAAGCGTGGCGTAACGGCCATGGCCTTGGGTGCCGAGCGTTTCATAGGACCACATCACGTCCTCGACGGTGACCGGGGTGCCATCAGAAAACCGGGCCGTGTCACGCAGGGTGAATTCGACCCATGTGCGATCCGGGTCGGTCTCGACAGTTTCGCAAAGCAAGCAATAAAGCGTGAAAGGTTCGGAAAACGCCTGTCCCATGAGGCTTTCGGCCATGAGATAACGCAATTGCCAAGGCGCTTTGCCTTTTTGAATGAAAGGATTGAGACTGTCGAAGCTGCCGCCTTCGCCGGTGATGATCGCACCGCCTTTGGGCGCATCGGCATTGACATAGGGCAGGGCAGTGAAATCGGCGGGCAATTCAGGATCGCCATACATCGCCAACCCGGTTTGCGGCGCGGCCGAAAGCGAGCTGGCCCAAACGCAAAGGGTGACCACCGCTGATGTTGTGCGAAGGGTTTGGAAAAACTGCTGTGCCATATCGCGAACAATGCCTTCGTTTTGCGTTATTATTGAAAGTGAAACTACGACGGCTTGGACATGAATTCAAACTTTTAGCTTGGAGTGCGGCGGAGAAACGCGTATAAAGACCTCACTGCTCGATAGGTTTCTTGCCTGTATGAAACCTGCCTCAATAACTCAGCGCCCGCCTTGTGCGGGCGTTTTTTTTGCCCTGACTTTGGGTAAACCCCAAGCAGGCTTGGCTGATCCGAGGATGCGCATCGGTCCAAACGCCGCCGCTTCACGCACAATCACGGTTTGCCTCGCCACAGTGTGACCCCGATTCTTTGCCGTAAATGTGATTCTCCCCTTTGTTTTGCACCCGCAGCACGTAAGTTATGAGGGAACAGATAAAGGAGACCTGCTATGAGCACGCACACACCGCTTTCAGGCAAAACCGCCATCATCACCGGATCGAATTCCGGCATCGGGCTTGGCGTCGCCCATGAATTGGCCAAAGCAGGGGCGAACATCGTCCTCAATTCTTTCACAGACCGCGATGAGGATCATCAATTGGCCAAAGACATGGCCAAAGAGCACGGCGTTGAGGTCCGCTATATCAAGGCCGATATGTCCAAATCCGACGACTGCCGCGCCTTGATCGAGACTGCGGGGGCGTGCGATATTCTTGTGAACAACGCCGGTATTCAACATGTTGCCCCGATTGATGAGTTCCCGGTCGAAAAATGGAACGCGATCATCGCGATCAATCTCAGCTCCGCCTTTCACACCACCGCAGCCGCCCTGCCGATGATGCGCAAAGCCGGGTGGGGCCGGGTGATCAACATCGCCTCGGCGCATGGTCTGACCGCATCGCCCTATAAATCGGCCTATGTTGCCGCCAAGCACGGCATCGTCGGCCTGACCAAAGTCACCGCCTTGGAGACCGCCGAAGAGCCGATCACCTGTAATGCGGTCTGTCCGGGCTATGTGTTGACGCCGCTGGTGGAGGCTCAAATCCCCGACACGATGAAACAATATAACATGGACCGCGACACCGTGATCCGTGAGGTGTTGTTGGATCGTCAGCCATCGAAACAATTTGCCACCGTCGAAGAATTGGGCGGCACTTGCGTGTTCCTGGCCTCAGATTATGCCAAGCAAATCACCGGCACGACGATTTCTGTCGATGGTGGCTGGACCGCCCTGTAAGCGCAACGTGATGCGACGTTGATCCCGCTGTGAGGCCGCGCTTTGGCCCGCTATGACATCCAAAGGCGCCCCCAACGCGGCGCGCCTTTGCCAATCACAGTCCCGGAAAGGGCTTCAGATGACGCGCAAACCCAAAATCAAACCAAAACAGATCAACCTCGCCTTGCAAGGCGGGGGGGCGCATGGGGCCTTTACCTGGGGGGTTCTGGACCGGCTGTTGGAGCATGATGAGATCGAAATCGCCGCCATTTCGGGCACTTCGGCGGGGGCACTCAACGGGGTGGCGCTGAAAGCCGGGATGGTGCGCGACGGTCGCGCGGGTGCTAAAGCGGCGCTTGATGATCTTTGGGGCGAGATGGGGGCGATCACCGATGTGCGCCTGTCCGCATGGTTGCGGCAATTCGGGCCAACCACGGAAATCATGACCAAGATGATGGAAGCGGCAATGCCGTTTAACTTCTTTGAATCCGTGACGACGATGATCAGCCCCTATGCCTATGGCATGTTTTATCAAAACCCGCTCAGACCCATCGTCGATGCGATGGACTGCGGCATTTTGCATACCGGCGCGGGGCCCGCGCTGTTTATCTCCACCACCAATGTGCGCACTGGAAAAATCCGGGTGTTTTCGCATGATGAGGTGACAACGGATGTGGTTTTGGCCTCGGCCTGTTTGCCGGAATTGTTTCAGGCGGTCGATCTGACAGACCCGATCACGGGCATCACGGACCCCTATTGGGACGGTGGCTACACCGGCAATCCGGCGCTGTTTCCACTGTTTGAACCAGAATTTCCGCAAGATGTGGTGATCGTCAATATCAACCCGCTGGAGCGTCCGGGCACGCCGACCACACCGGAAGAGATTCAAAACCGCATCAACGAGATTTCGTTCAACACGTCTTTGTTGCGCGAATTGCGCGCGGTACAGTTTGTCCGCGAATTGATCGCCGAAAATCGGTTGCCTGAGGGCAGTATGAAAGACGTGCTGATCCATATGATCGCAGATGACGATCTGATGCAGGATTTGTCCTCACGCACCAAAATGTCACCTTCCCCGATGCTTTTGATGCGGATGAAAGAGGCGGGACGCGTGGCCTGTGATCGGTTTCTGGACGCGCATTTTGATGATTTGGGCAAACGCGCCAGTGTCGATCTCAAACAGATGTTTGGATGACGCTGCCAGACATATCACTGTTGTGGGCGTTCCGCCATAACCCTGAATCACGGGTTTATGCCGGAACGCTTTATGCTGGAACGCTTTAGGTCAACGCAGGTTCGGTTGGATCTTTGGAGTTTGGATAAACAAGCCCGGCAGAAATCACCAGTTTGGCGGCATCTTCGACCGACATATCCAAAATCACCACGTCATGTTCCGGGAAAAACAGCAAAAATCCCGAGGTCGGGTTGGGTGTCGTGGGCACAAACACCGACAACATCACTTCATCGCTTGGCGTGCGTGTGGCTATTTCGCCTTTGGCGTTGGTCGAGACAAATCCGATCGCCCAGATGCCCCGGCGCGGGTATTCGACCAGACAGGCTTTGTCAAAGGACGTGTCGGATTGTGAAAACACCGTTTCGGCGATCTGTTTGAGGCCGTTGTAAATCGACCGCACAATCGGGGTGCGATCAACAAGCCGTTCGGCCCAGCGGATCAGCGAACGACCGACAAGGCCCTTGGCAATCCAGCCGACGACGACGGTGAACAGCAGGAAAATGATCACGCCCGCGCCGCGCAGGTTGATGTGAATTTGGTCCAAAGGATCGGAATAGCCCAACAAACGGTTGATCAACGCGTCGGGATGATAGGCCAGCGGCACAAAGGTCAGCACCCAGCCATCGACCCAGCCGATCACGGTCCAGATCACATAGGCGGTCAGGCCGATAGGGGCAACAACGACGAGGCCGGTCAAAAAGGCCGCGCGCAACCGTGCCCCAAGGCTTGGTTTGCGTGGAGGGAGGTGAGGGCCATCTTCAAATGGATTGGTCATCGCGATTTGTCACTGCATTAGGGGCGAAACCGCCAGTTTCCCAGAACTTAGGGTGGCATGGACCCCGACACAACATGGCAGGCCCCTGAAAAGCGCGCGCCCAGCCATAATTCTCATGATTTTTACAAGCTGTCGCCGATCTGCTTACTTTGCGCACAGCGCGGCGGCGATCCTGGCCGCCAATCGCGCATTGTTGCGCACCAAGGCAATGTTGGAGGTGAGCGAACGGCCCTCGGTCAGCTCAAAAATCCGCTGCAACAAAAATGGCGTGACCTCTTTGGCGGAAATGCCTTGGGCCTCGGATTCTTTCAATGCGGTTTCCACGAAGGGCATGATCACCTCTTGCGGGATTTCGTCCGCCTCCGGGATCGGGTTGGCGATCAACTGCCCGCCCTTTAGGCCCATCGCCGCGCGCACTTGCATGGCACGCGCAATGTCTTCGGGACTGTCCAAACGCAACGGCGCTTTGAGGCCAGAGGCGCGCGACCAAAAGGCCGGAATCTCATCTTGGCCATAGGCAATCACCGGCACGCCATGGGTTTCCAACACTTCAAGCGTTTTCGGAATGTCGAGAATGGCTTTGGGCCCGGCCGCGACCACGGTCACGGCGGTTTCACCCAGTTCCAACAGATCGGCGGAGATGTCAAAGGTCTCTTCGGCACCGCGATGCACGCCGCCAATGCCGCCTGTCGCAAAGACTTTGATCCCGGCAATCTCGGCGGCGATCATCGTGGCGGCCACGGTGGTGGCACCTGTGGCCCCAAGCGCGATACAGACAGGCATATCGGCGCGCGAGACTTTCATCACATTGCTGGCCTGTGCCAGAGCTTCCAGTTGAGTGTCGGTCAAGCCGATGTGCAACACGCCATCAAGCACGGCGATGGTGGCGGGCACAGCCCCGGCGGTGCGCACATCTGCCTCGACCATCCGCGCGGTCTCGACGTTTTGCGGGTAGGGCATACCATGGGTGATGATCGTCGATTCAAGCGCCACAATCGGCGCACCTGTGTCCAAGGCGGCCACAACTTCGGGGGCGTACATCATCGGCAGGCCAGAGTTCAGATCAGTCATAGCGGGGTATCTCCAGAAACATATTGGGCTGCGGCGTTCAAGGCCTCGGTGAGGGCGTTTGCCTCATCCGCGCCTTGCCATTCAGCCGCAACATGGGCGGCCATAAACGTATCGCCCGCGCCAGTGACCCGCGCGACAAGCACGGGCGGCGGGGTTTGGGTGAGGACCATGTCGTGACGGGCCATCGAGGCATCTTGACCGCCATGGGTGACCAAAACGCGATGCGCGCCCTTGGCAACCAGTGCCTGCGCGGCCTGCGCCGAGCTGTCAAAGGTGGTGTGGGCCAAAAGCCCGGCCTCCTCAATGTTGACATATAAGGTGGCGCGTGGATGATCGAGCAGCGGCAAAAGCCGTTCGGCCTTGCCGGGGCTGGCGGGCGCAATGCGCAGATCGGCACGGGCAAAGAGCGGTGAAATGGCGATCTCGCGCAAAAGCTGCGTGGTGAGATTGCCGTCAAGCGCGATTGGACCGTTATAAGGCGCCTCAAGGCTGCCCAAGCGCCCATCCGCAAGCGGGCGCAGAATTTTGTCGCCCGCCGCTTCCAGGGAATGCGCATCGGCAATGGCGGCGATCAACCCGTTGGCACCTTCGACCGCCATATAGGTGTCGGTCGGCAGGTCATCGGAGCGGTAGACATGATCGGTGCCAATGCCGCGCACGGTGGCCGCCTGAATCAATTCATCGCCCGCCGGGTCGCGGCCGATGGCGGTCAACAGGTCCGGCAACAGGTCAAACCGCGCCAAGGCCATGGCAATGTTCATCGCCACGCCGCCGGGAATGCGAATGATCCGTCCGGGCACATCCGAGCCCAACCGCATGGCGCGATCCGAGCGACCGATGACGTCCCACAACACGGACCCGATACAAAGGATGTTATATGGTGTACTCATGGCCTTATCCATGACCGCAATTTTGACCGAATGGCAAGGATTGCCGACGATCCACCCTGTAAATTTGCGGTCCAAATGCCGCCTCAAGCGCGCCTGCGGGCAAAACACCGGTGTTTGGACGGGCAGGGGCTTGCACTTTGGAAAATTCACATCTATATGCGCGATCACTTCACAGGCGGAGGCGGGCCTTCGGGGGGAGACATCCTCGATAGGTCCACCGGTTGAGACATCAGTCTCGGAACCTCTGCTCAGGCGTTAAACCGGAAAAGGATTATGGACATGACGCTTCCTGATTTCTCGATGCGTCAGCTTTTGGAAGCTGGCGTACACTTTGGTCACCAAACCCAGCGTTGGAATCCGCGTATGCAGGAATTCATCTATGGGGAACGCAATGGCATCCACATTTTCGACCTTACACAGACCTTGCCCATGTTGGAGCAGGCGCTGCAGGTCGTGCGTGATACCGCTGCGAAAGGTGGCCGCATTCTCTTCGTCGGCACCAAACGTCAGGCCGCGGGCCCCGTTGCCGAAGCCGCTGAAAAATGCGCACAGTATTACATGAACCACCGCTGGCTCGGTGGCACGTTGACCAACTGGAAAACCGTGTCCCAGTCCATTCAGCGTTTGAACATGATTGATGAGTCGTTGGCAAACGGCGCAGAAGGCCTCACCAAGAAAGAGCGCCTGAACATGGAACGCGACCAAGCCAAACTTCAGGCCTCCCTCGGCGGGATCCGTGAAATGGGCGGCGTGCCGGATCTTCTTTTCGTCATCGACGTGAAAAAAGAAGACCTGGCCATTCTCGAAGCCAAAAAACTCGGCATCCCGGTTGTGGCCGTGGTTGACTCCAACTGTTCCCCGAACGGTGTGGATTACATCATCCCGGGCAACGATGACGCATCGCGCGCTATTTCGCTTTATTGCGATCTCGTCGCGCGTGCCGCTTTGGCTGGTATGACCGCTCAGATGGGCGCCGCCGGCGTTGACATCGGTGCCTTCGAAGAAGCGATGGCTGAAGAAGCTGTGGCCGAAGCCGAAGCCTCCGAGGCCTAATTTGACGACCCGCTGCGCGATTTGCGGGCGGGCGTTACAAAATTGATACGAGGGCAGGGTAAGCCCGCCCCCGAGACTGATCAAAGACATTCGAGGAGAGCCGATATGGCAATCACTGCTGCAATGGTGAAAGAACTGCGCGAAGCAACGGCTGCGGGCATGATGGACGCGAAAAAAGCGCTCACCGAAACCGATGGCGATTTCGAAGCCGCTGTGGATTGGCTGCGCACCAAAGGTTTGGCGAAAGCCGCGAAAAAAGCTGGCCGTACGGCGGCTGAAGGTCTTGTGGGTGTGGCTGTTGACGGTGGCGTTGGTGTCGCTGTTGAAGTCAACTCTGAAACCGACTTCGTTGGTAAAAACGCCGAATTCCAAGCGATGGTCAAAGACATCGCGTCTGCGGCTTTGGCGGCTGACGATCTTGAGGCGCTCAACGCGGCTGAAGTGAACGGCAAAGCGGTGTCCGAGATCATCACCGACAAGATCGCGACCATTGGCGAAAACATGGGTCTGCGTCGCATGGCCAAAATCGAAGCCGCATCCGTTGTGACCTATGTCCACAACGCAGCGGCTGACGGCATGGGCAAAATCGGCGTTCTCGTCGGCCTCAATGGCGCAAACGATGCGTTCGGCAAACAGGTTGCCATGCACATCGCGGCGGCCAACCCGGCGGCTCTGGGCGAAGCGGATCTTGATCCGGCCATCGTCGAGAAAGAAAAGCAAGTTCAGATCGACATCGCGCGCGAATCTGGCAAGCCGGAAAACATCATCGAGAACATGATCAAAGGCCGGATGGCGAAATTCATCGCTGAATCCACACTTTTGGGTCAGGCTTTTGTGGTGAACCCCGATTTGACCGTTGAAGCGGCTGCAAAAGAAGCAGGTGTGGAAATCACCGGTTTCGTGCGTCTCGAAGTCGGCGAAGGCATTGAAAAAGTGGCAGAAGATTTTGCCGCTGAAGTTGCCAAAGCGGCTCAAGGCTAAAGCGTTCCGCCATAAACCTGTCTCACGGGTTTATGGCGGAACGCCCACACCATTGATATGTCTGGTGGCGTCACGCCTTTCCCCTGTCTCAGGTCAAAGGCGTGACGCTTTAAGTCACAGTCGCTCAGATTGTGAAACGAATGGGGTCGGCCTGCGGGTCGGCCCTTTTTTATGGCGCGTGGAGTCACGCAAATCTTTCGGGCGTCGGGCAGGGTTTCAATGTAAAAAGGGAATGTAAAAAGGGAGCGCAAAGCCGATCAATAGGCCCGCACCCCCTGTAGGACGTCGGTAAGCGAAATGACGTGAGCGATCCCAACCCCCCCGTTCCAAGGGCCAAGCCCCGAAAGCAGGAACACATTCAGTTTCCCATAAGAACGGCCAAGGCGAAACTACGGCAATCCTTACCTTTTGATCAAACCGTGAACATTTGGTTGTGAAAAGATGCCTTGAGCACCGCCTGCGCGGTGGTATCAACGCCCAGAGATTCACGCGCCAGACGCAGGTGCTTTTCCACGGTGGCCTTGTTGAGTCCTAAAATTTGCGCCGTATCCGCCACGGTTTTCCCATCGCCGATCCACTCAAGCACCTCGCGTTGGCGTGACGTCAAAATCCGTTGTGGCATTGGCATGGTGATGATTTTCAAATGGGCCACACCGCAGACCAATTCAATGTCGCGCCCTTTTTCGGCCCAAATCGCATCGGCATCGGCTTGGGTCCCCACAAAGGGCTGTACCGATATGCCAACCGCGCCCTTGGCCCGTTTGAGCGCATTTTGAAACGCGATTGTATATCCGGACGTGACGCCAAGTGACCGATTATAAAGGGAAACTTCACGTTCTTGAGCGGTGAAATTGTCAAAGTTTTCATTGATCCAACTCCAGGAACACGTGCCAACATTGGTCAGCGCCCAATGCACCATTGGCCCGTTGCGATAGCGCCCTTCAAGGAAATATCCCTTCATATAGTCGGCGCCGAAATTGGTCAAAAACAAGTGGTCGTTGTCGTCACCAAAGCCCGAGTCACTGTGGAATCGGGTAAAGCCGTACAAGATATGGGTGAATCCAGCCTCTAGCACAAAGTCCAGCATCCGCTCCCACACGTCTTGCACTGTGGTCGCGTCAAGAATGCTGTGTAGTTTTTCTTCGGTCGTTCCATCACCCATGCCTGAAGTTTAATGATCAACATAGAGCACAGACAAGGGGCGTCTTGAGTCAGCTTTGACATCTGTACAAAACGCGGCATGTTTGCCGCATATGCACCGCCGGTTACGACGTCACATGCGCAAGCAAGAGGCAACTTTCCGAGTTGAGCACCCCGGGCACCTCACGGATTTCGCGCAGAACCCGGTCGAAATTCACCAAACTGTCGGTTTTGATCTCGACCACCAAATCCCATGATCCGTTGGTGGCATAGACGGTTGAGACCTCTGGAATGCGGGTCAGGGTGCGGATCACGGTGCGGGACATTTTGCCCTGAAGTTCGACCAATGTGATGGCTTTCACCTCGCCTTCGACATCGACATCGGTTTCGATGGTAAAGCGCCGAATGCGGCCCTCCGCCACCAGCGCGTCCAAGCGCGTGCGTGTGGTGGTGCGGGACAATCCGGCCACCTGCGCCAGTTCTGTGATCGACATGCGCGCATTCATCCGCAAAGCTGCAATCAGGGCTTGGTCAGAGGCGGAAAGGGGCGTCATGTTCATTTTGTCCAAACATCTGATCACTTTGACCAATAATATAGTTCATATGATCAATAAGTCAGTACATTTTGTCACATCCCTCGTGCATCTTTATCAAAACCAAAGGAAAAGCCATGACACGCACCTGTTCGATTCTCGGCGCTCCGGTTGAAACCGGGGCCTCTCAGCCCGGTTGCTTGATGGGTCCGGCCAGCCTGCGCACCGCCGGATTGGCCCGCACGATCCGCTCTTTGGGCTGGGAGGTCTTTGACCTTGGCGACGTACACGTCGCGCCACAGCCACCTGTGCCCCATGCCAATCCAGCCGTACACAACCTGTCTGACACGATCGCATGGATCGAGGCGTTGGAACCCGCCGCCTATGCGGCCGCCAAGGCCTATGATCTGCCGATTTTCATGGGCGGCGATCATTCTATGGCGGCGGGCACCGTGCCGGGAATCGCGCGCTATGCGGCGGAGCAGGGCCGGCCTTTGTTTGTGCTCTGGCTCGACGCGCACCCGGATTTGCACACGCTTGAGAGCACCGAGAGCGGCAATTTGCACGGCACGCCGATGGCCTATTACACCGGACAGGCGGGGTTTGATGCCTACCCAAATCTGGCCGTCTCTGTGCCGGTTGAAAACCTGTGCCTGATGGGCATTCGCTCGGTCGATGAGGCAGAACGCAATATAATCAGCGCCTTAGGAATCGAAGTTCATGATATGCGTGCGATTGACGAAACCGGGGTTTTGGCGCCTTTGCGCGGATTTTTGGACCGTGTGGCGGCGGCCAACGGTCTGTTGCACCTCAGCTTTGATGTCGATTTCCTTGATCCAGCGATTGCCCCCGCTGTCGGCACCACCGTGCCGGGCGGCGCGACCTTTCGTGAGGCGCATCTGATCATGGAAACGCTCTGTGACAGTGGGCTCGTGACCTCGCTCGACCTTGTGGAATTGAACCCGTTTTTGGACGAACGCGGACGCACGGCAAAGCTGCTGTGTGATTTGACGGCCAGCTTGTTTGGCCGTCGCGTTTTGGACCGTATGACCCGGAGTTTTGGATGATGAATACGCCGCAACCCTCTGAATTGGCTTATGTTCCCTTTGTCTCCGTCGCCAATATGATGCGCCTTGTGCACAGTCTTGGCGTTGATCGGTTCCTGTCGGACTTGGCCGCCTATATCGAAGAAGATTTCAAACGCTGGCCGGAGTTTGACAAAACCCCGCGCGTCGCCTCGCATTCGCTTGAGGGCGTGATCGAATTGATGCCGACGGCGGATGCGGAGCTTTATGGTTTTAAATACGTCAATGGCCACCCGAAGAACATGAAAGAGGGATTCCAGACCGTCACGGCCTTTGGGGTTTTGTCTTCAGTTTCAAATGGCTATCCGGTGTTGCTTACGGAAATGACGCTGCTCACGGCGCTGCGCACGGCGGCGACGTCTGCGCTGGTCGGGCGGTATTTGGCGCCAAAAGGCGCGTCGGTGATGGCGATGATCGGCAATGGCGCGCAATGCGAATTTCAGGCGCTGGCCTTTCGCGCGCTTTGTGGCATCACCCGCTTGCGGCTTTATGACATCGACCCAGCGGCCACGGCCAAGGCCAAACGCAATCTGGAGGGGCAGGGGTTTGACATCATGGCCTGTTCTTCCGCCCAAGAGGCGGTTGAGGGCGCGGATGTGATCACCACCTGCACCGCTGACAAACAATGCGCCACGATCCTGACCGACAATATGGTCGGGCGCGGCCAGCATATCAACGCGATTGGCGGCGATTGTCCGGGCAAAACCGAGCTTCACAAAGACATTCTGACGCGGGCGCAGATTTTCGTCGAATACCCGGAACAAACCCGGATTGAGGGCGAAATTCAACAGCTTGCGGCGGATCATCCGGTCACAGAGCTGTGGCAAGTGATGCGCGGCGAGGTGCCGGGGCGCACAGATGCCAACCAGTTGACACTGTTTGACAGTGTCGGCTTTGCGATTGAGGATTTTTCCGCCCTGCGGTTCGTGCGTGATAAAGTGGCGGGGACCGCGTTTTCCGAACCGCTTGATCTTTTGGCCGACCCGGACGATCCGCGCGATCTGTTCGGGATGCTCACCCGCGCCGGATAAAGAGCTGGATAAAGAAAACCTCCCGCAAAGACTGCGGGAGGTTTATTTTTCAAGAGCTTAGGGGCGGTTCAGGACAGGCCTCTTAGGACAGTCCTCTCAGGACAGGCCGCCAAAGCACATGTTCTTGATCTCAAGATAATCGTCACAGCCGTATTTCGACCCTTCGCGGCCCATACCGGATTGTTTGACGCCGCCAAACGGTGCCATTTCGGTTGAAATCACCCCGGTATTGATGCCGACCATCCCGGTTTCAATCGCTTCGCCCACGCGCCACGCCCGGTTCAAATCGCGGGTGTAGAAATACCCGGCCAGACCGAATTCAGAGGCATTGGCAAAGCTGACCGCTTCGTCCTCAGTGTCGAATTTCACCAAGGGTGCCAGCGGGCCAAAGGTTTCTTCGGTGGCGACTTTCATCTGTTGCGTCACGCCCTTGAGCAGGGTCGGTTCAAAGAAGGTCCGGCCCAAATTGGAGCGCGTGCCGCCCATGACAACTTCCGCGCCTTTGGCGACCGCATCGGCAATGTGATCTTCGACCTTCGCCACGGCCGCAGCGTTGATCAGCGGCCCGGTGTTGACGCCCTCGGCAAAACCATCCCCCAGTGACAGGGCACCCAGAGCCACACCGAGTTTTTCGGCAAAAGCGTCATAGACGCCGGCCTGAACATAGATGCGGTTGGCGCAGACGCAGGTCTGGCCGTTGTTGCGGAATTTCGCCAACATCGCGCCTTCGACGGCGGCATCCAGATCGGCGTCGTCAAAGACGATGAACGGTGCGTTGCCGCCAAGTTCCATCGACAGTTTCTTGATCGTCTCGGCCCCCTGACGCATCAGGATTTTGCCAACGCGGGTCGACCCCGTGAAGGTGATCTTGGCGACTTTGGTGTTGGCGCAAAGCTCCGCCCCCATGCCCGACGCATCCAGACCCGGCAACACGTTGAACACACCCGCAGGCACGCCCGCGCGTTCGGCCAAAACGGCCAAAGCGATGGCAGAGAGCGGGGTGAATTCGGACGGGCGCGCCACCATGGTACAGCCCACAGCGAGGGCCGGGGCCATCTTGCGCGCCAGCATCGCGTTGGGGAAATTCCACGGTGTGATCGCGCCGACAACGCCCACCGGTTGCTTGATGATCACCATGCGTTTGTCGGCTTGCGCGCCGGGGATGAGATCGCCGTAAACGCGTTTGGCCTCTTCCGCGAACCATTCGATATAGGACGCGCCATAAAGGATTTCGCCCCGCGCCTCAGCCCAAGGTTTGCCCATTTCCATGGTCAGGATCGTGGCCAGATCGTCGGCGTTTTCCACCATGAGATCAAAGAGTTTGCGCAGGATCGCAGAGCGGTCTTTGCCGGTTTTGGCCGCCCAGGCGCGTTTGGCCGCATACGCGGCATCAATGGCCATGCTGACATCTTCGGCGGACATATCGGTGACATGGGCGATGATGTCGCCGGTGGAGGGGTTCTCCACCGGGAATGTCGCTTTGCCTTCGATCCAGACGCCATTCACATAGGCACGGGTTTCAAACAGACTTGGATCTTTCAGTTCGCGCATCTTAGGCCTTTCTGGCGGCAGCGACCGCCTCAGTCAAAAGGGTCATGGCTTCATCAAACACGGTCTCTTCGATGGTGAGCGGAGCGAGGAAGCGGATGACGTTTCCATAGACGCCACAGGTGAGCAAAAGCAACCCGCGCTTCAAGGCTTCCAGACGGATTTTGCCGGTCAGCTCCGGGTTTGGTTTGCCGTCGGCGGTGAGGAATTCGGCAGCGACCATAAAGCCCGGACCGCGGATATCCGCCAATTCCGGCGTGGTTTTTTGGATCTCGGCCAAGATGGCTTTGAGTTTGCCACCGAGCATTTCGGCACGATCACACAGGCCTTCGCTCTCGATCACATCCAAAACCGCATTGCCTGCCGCGATCCCCAACGGGTTGCCGCCATAGGTGCCGCCCAAACCGCCCGGATTGGGCGCATCCATGATCTCGGCGCGGCCTGTGACCGCAGAGATCGGGAAGCCACCGCCAAGACCTTTGGCCATGGTCGTGATGTCGGCCGCCACACCATACTGCTCCATCGCGAACAGTTTGCCGGTGCGGGCAAAGCCGGTTTGCACCTCGTCGGCGATCATCACGATGCCATGCGCATCGCAGAGCGCGCGCAGGCGGGTGACGAACTCGGCCGGGGCCGGATAAAAGCCACCTTCGCCTTGGACCGGTTCAAAAATGGCGGCGGCGACGCGGGCCGGATCGAGATCGGCTTTGAACAGAGCCTCAAGGGCGGCAAACGTGTCATCGACAGAGACGCCATGCAGGGCACAGGGGTAGGGGACGTGGAACACGTCGGACATCATCGCGCCAAAGCCGACCTTATAAGGGACAACTTTGCCGGTCAGCGACATGCCCATAAAGGTGCGGCCATGAAAGCCCCCGCCAAAGGCGATCACGGCGTCGCGTTTGGTATAGGCACGGGCCACTTTGATTGCGTTTTCAACGGCTTCTGCGCCGGTGGTGACAAAAATGGACTTCTTGGCGTAGTCACCCGGCACTTTTTCATTCAGCCGTTCGGCCAGGCGCACATAGGGCGCATAGGGCAACACTTGGTGACAGGTGTGGGTGAAGGCGCCGAGCTGTGCGGTGACCGCTTCGATCACTTTCGGGTGGCGGTGACCGGTGTTGACCACAGCGATGCCTGCGGCAAAGTCGATCAAACGATTGCCGTCTTCGTCCCAGACTTCGGCATTGAGCGCACGGGTCACGAAATGATCGGTCATAACGCCAACGCCACGGGCAAGAGCGTCAGCGCGGCGGGTGGCAAGCTCGGAATTGGTCATGGAAACAGCCTTTCACATCTGTGTTTGAATCTACGCTATGCGGGATTTGAATATCGCAATAGTCTGTTTCTTTCTGTTTTTAAGTCCTTATAATCATAGGCTCTTGAATCGAAAGTTTGGATATAATGAACACCTCCAACACCGAAACATCCGCGACTCACCATCAACCGCAGTCCGGTGTTCAGGACGATCTGGCGCTTGGGCATCGGTTGCGTGTGTTGCGTGATCGTGCCGGGCTGTCACAGCGGGCCTTGGCCAAAAAGGTCGGCGTGCCCAATTCGACGATCTCCTTGATTGAGTCCGGCAAGATGAATCCCTCGGTCGGTGCGCTGCGCAAAATCTTGGATGGCATTCCGGTGCGAATGTCAGAATTTTTTGCCTTTGAGCCTGACCCTGAACGGCAGATTTTCTATGCGGCGGAGGATCTTGTGGAGATCGGCAAAGGCAAGCTGTCGCTCAAACAAGTGGGATCGACGTTGTTCGGGCGTGCGATGATGTTGTTGAAGGAAACCTATCAACCGGGTGCGGATACAGGGCGTGTGATGTATGGGCATGAGGCGGAGGAAGGTGGCATTGTGATCTCTGGCCGCATCGAGATCACCGTGGGCGAAGAGCGAAAAATTTTGGGCGCAGGCGATGCGTATTATTTTGACAGCCGCACACCGCATCGGTTTCGCCAGGTTGGGCCGGAACCCTGTGTGATGTTCAGCGCCTGCACGCCACCGACGTTTTAGCGGCTGTTTTGATGGCTGTGGTGATCTGCGGAATTTGGAGTATAATGTAGATATTGCAAAGTCTTATTACACGAAGCTCCGGTGGCGCGGCATCTATTTAATATACATAATACCAATTATAGGACTTTCCGATTTAGACCGGGCACTCCCAACCATCCCGTTCGACTTGGCTTGTCTGCATGTGGTTCGAGTCAGTTCCCCCGCTTCGAGCCAGACGATATAGCTTACACAATGCATGATCAGCGCGCGGCGCGCAGCACCCTCAGCGCGATCACACCGGCAGAGGTCCGGTTTGAACGAGAGGTCACCATGTCCGCCTCATACCGCCGTATAGCCGCCGTCGATTGGCAAGGCCACGCCGGAAATCATCGACGCCCCCTCACTCAACAGAAAGGCGATTGGCGCCGCGATGTCCGCCTCGGTGGCCCAACGGCCCAACGGCATCTGGCTTAAAAACGGTCCCTCAATCTCGGGTCGTCCCCAGTACCACGCGGACATCGGCGTCATCACCACAGTCGGATGCACCCCGTTCACCCGGATGTCGTGAGGACCCAGTTCCAAGGCGGAGACGCGGGTGATATTGTCGAGGGCCGCCTTTGACGAGCCGTAGGAAATATGCCCCTTCAGTCCGACCAGAGAGGCCTGACTCGACACATTCACGATCGCGCCACCACGGCCCAGACGGATCATCGAGCGCGACGTGTATTTCGTCACAAGCAACGCGCCGCGCGCATTGATCGAGATGACCTTGTCAAAAACCGAGATGTCAGTCTCCATCGGCGTTGCGATCTCACCGCCGAACCCACCGCAATTCACCACACCCCACAGATCCAGATCACCAAGTGCCGCCGCAACACTGTCTTCCGAGGTCAGGTCGAAAACCAAGGTCCGGCAGCCGGTTTCATGCGCCAGCGCCGCAAGTTTTTCCTCGTTCTGGCCAGCGGCGATCACATCCGCCCCCTTGTGACACAGCAAACGCACGGTTGCGCCGCCGATACCGCCGCTGGCACCGGTTACAAGAAGTGCTCCCTTGTCATAATCCGCCATCTGTCTTCCTCCCATGGTGTTTCTCAGGGTTGAATGAGCACCGCATCATCGTAATGAAACCCATCCAGCGGCAAGACGGACGCAGAGCGACCCAACCGTACGAGCCTCTCGCAAAGCTGGTCGGCTGTGGTGGACTTGCCCGATCCGGGTGGACCGGCCAACGCAATGAGCCGACGCTGCCCCGGCCACGCCGCGAGAAAACCCGCGAGTTCCGCCAGACGCAGTTTTTGCCCGCCACGTTGCCTGTCACGTTGCCCGTCAGACACCACCGCCCTCCCCGTTCAGCGCCGCCAGAACCCGCGCACCAAGATCGTCCGGTATCGGCGCATCCCCATCGACCTCTATCACCGGGCCCAATGCGCGCGGTCGGGCCACGCTTGCAAGCTCGTAAAGCTCATCGGCATAGGAGGCGGGCAAATGGCCGGCATGTCGCCCGCTTGAACGCGCACGGTATCGCTCTGCCGCCAAATCGGGCGGTATGGCCACCCAGATCTCAGCCACCCGCTCAATCCCGGCCCGCCTGATATGCGCGCGCAGAACCTCTTCGGGTTGAAATCCGTGCCACGCGTCGATCACCGGGATCAGGCGCTGCGGAAAGGCAGAAATGGAATTGAAAATGGCGTGGTAGCTCGCACGACCCAGCATCCGGTTATGGTCCCGGTCGCCGGTGCCGATATGCGCAAAAAGGCCTTCTTTTACCGTATCGAGGCTCAGCGGCACCGCCGCAATACCTGCTGCGTCAAACTGAGCCACCAGCGCTGTTGCGACGGTGGATTTGCCGCTTGCCGGCACCCCGTTGACCAACACCGCGCATCTCATCGGATTTGCCCCGTCATCTCCGAGGCAATGTCGAACGCGGCGAGGCCTGCACCGATCACCCCCGCAGTGTCGCCCAAACGCGCCGGTTCGACCGGCACCGTGAACCAACGCGACTCGTCCGCCAGATGCGCCAGAGCCGCAGACATTTCGTGCCCAAGCCCCCCGCCCACAAGGATCAGTTTTGGATCCGCCATTGACACCAGAGATTGCAAAGCCCGCTGAAGCGGCGCCGCCCAAACATCGAGCAGGACCCGCGCTTGACCGTCCCCGGCTTTGGCGCGGGACAGCACATCCTCTGCGCGAATGTCCTTGGGCATGCCGGCCTCGGCCATCAACCGCCCAAGGGCCGTGCCGGAACTGAATGTCTCGACACAACCGCGGCGTCCGCATTTGCACAGAGGCCCGTCGGAAGAGACGACGATGTGACCAAACTGACCCGACAGGCCACCGCCGTACCATGGCTGACCATCAAGGAGCGCAGCACCGCCGATGCCCGTGCCGATCGTCACCATAAAGATCAACCCGTCACGCCCGCCCGTGCGGCTGAAACCCTCGGCAATCAGCGCCATGGTCGCATCATTTTCAACCCGGACGGGTAGCCCTGTCGCCCGTCGCACCTCTGCCGCAAGATCAAGCCCGGCGATATCCAGATAGCCCGCGGAAAGAATTTTCTGTGTGCGGCCATCAACACGGCCTGGAATGCCAATACCGATTGCCGTGGCCCCATCGCGCATCCTGTTCACCAAGCGCAAAAGTTGCGGCACAAACCCGCCAGGGTCCTGACAGACAGGTTCGATCACCCGGTCCAGAAGCGCCCCTTCTGTCGAGATCCGCGCGACGCGGATGCGGGTTCCCCCGACATCCACGCCGATCGTTGTGTTAGCGCTTGTCCGCATGGCGTTCCAAGATATCCTGGATTTGCTTGAGCCGTTCACTGGCAATCTTTTCCAGATTGTCCGCGTTGACCTCCGGGGTCAACGAAATGCAATCTTTCCAAAGGGCGCGCCCGGCGATGACACCTGAGGCCCCGTTTTGCATCGCGGTTTCGACCTGACCGATGAAGGTGTCGTGGTCAACACCAGCAGACAGCACGGCCCAAGGCACATCCCCACAAAGCGCAGAGATTTCGGCACAGGCCTTAGCCGTCCCCGGATAAGGCAGCTTGAGCACTTTGGAACCAAGCTCCAACGAAATCCGCGCGCTCTCGACGATGAGGCTTGGGAAGGTCGCGCGATAGGCCTCATCGCTTTCACCGTCGAGTTGGTAGGTCAGGATCTCGACAACCAGAAGAAGGTCTTCGGCGGCGAAATCCGCGATGCAATCCTTGATGATCCCGATGTTGATCTCATTGGCTTCCGGCCGATCGGGCCGCAGGTAAACCATGAGCTTCGCACCCGTCCCGCCCAGCTCACGCACACGGCGCGCCGTGATGCCCGGCACGAGTTTCGATATTTGGTAGCCGTTCTCGTCAGTGTCCCAGCCCGAGGCATCCAGACCGATCAACAGGCCCGTGTCGCGGGACAGCGTCCCGTCGTCCACAACTCCCGGCACGGCGCATACCGCATCGAGCAGCACGCAGGAGGCCTTGTTCGCCAAATGACGCACTATGCCGGATTTAACCACACCAAGCATGGCTTCGTCGATGGCCGATTGGGCCTTTGGGGTGTCGGCCAAGACCTTGCGCATCCCACCGCGTTGGTCACAGGCAACAACCATCATCAAGCCGTTGTCCCCGCAAATCTGCCGGTACCCACGGCGTTCGGCTGTCGTCATCAATTTGGTCATTCGGGTTGATCCTTGTCTCGTATCATCTCGCCATCCGGCGCATGCCGGTCACTCAGGCTGCGGGCACCACAGACAGGGGCACGACAGGCGAACCCGTCATGGCATCTCGCATTTCTGCTGAGATCCCTCCCCCTGCAATCGGTAGAGGCCCTGCAATCGGTACAGGTGATGCGATTCTCATTCGGAATCCCTCCAACACCCGCAGCTTGCCTAAGCAGTAGCGGTCGCAGAGTTCATTCTCAACAATTTTTTTCAGAAATAAATTTCTACATTGGGCGCTAGATACTTTCGCTGCTTTCCAGCAGGTCAAGCACCTGGCTTGCCGCCCGCGTGTCTGTCACCAGAGCGTTGATCATCCCCGAACGTGCGGCACCGATGATGGACGCCGCCTTCTCGCGCCCCATGGCAACGCCGATAGACAGCGGAATGCGTTCGAGTTGCGCCCGGCCAATCGACATCTGGTTCTCCTGCCCCGGCCAACGGATTTCACACCCTTCCCTGTCAAAATAGTGCCGCACGACATCACCGGACACCCGTGCTGCCTCCGCCGCGCTGAAGCCCATGCTGGTATTCGTCCCGTCACGCAAATAGGCCCCAAGGCCCACGATTGCCACGTCGACCCGCGCCCAAAGGTCAATAAGCTGGGCCGTACGCGGATCGCGCAGGAGAACGGAATGCAACTCAGGTGACACCATCGAGGGGGCATAGAGAAACCGTGCTTCCCCCCCCATCTGTTCCGCCGCCATGCGCACGAATTCATTGATCTGAAAGTGAGACGCGGTCTCATGCATCCCGCCAGTTATAGGGACAACCACCACCTCGGGCACCTTAGGCAGACCGGCGGAGATGACGCTTTGAATCGTGCGGCCCCAGCCAATGGCCACGACAGCTCCGGGGGCAAGGTGCGCCTCAATGAGCAAAGCGCCCACCTGCGTGCTGAGCGCCACCGCCTTGTCACTTTCCGTCACCCGGACAGATTTCAGGCCCAGAGCCGCCGCAAGTTTGTTTCCCAGCCCGTCAGACTCGTCGAGGTCCAACACCTGAATGCGGACGATCCCCTCGTCACGGGCAAGGCCCAGCAGGCGAGAGATCGTCGCGGTCGACACCTCCATGCGACGGGAGACCTCAACCTGCGACAATCCTTCCAGGTAGTGTAGCTTGGCCGCCGTATGCATCATATGACGATTGAGAAGTTTGTGGGGTTTCACGCGCTTGGTCATCGGCTCTCACTGGAAATATGTTTCAGACAGAAACCTCCTGCACCAAGCGACGACAAATGGCAATCGGTCTCAGGCGGACTCGCGGATAACTTGCGGATCAAGAGGCAGATTGGAATGCGGCAACCATTTGGGTTTACACAGTTGCAGTATTTGGAAATATATTTCTGATATTTACTTCTTGCTAGGTCGGGAGAACCCCGGCAAGCTGCCGTCACCGAATTTCGGTTCTTTGATTCGCCCTGAGGAGGAAGGGGCAGATCAAGAGATGCGGCTCAATGGAGCCGTGCGAACAAGGGAGGAAACCTATATGAAAAATCTTATCAAAACCGCTGCCTTCGCAGCGGCACTCGGCTCCGCCGGAGCAGCGCAAGCACAGGAAGATCTCAGGATCACCCTTATTCCCGGCCTCACCACTGACGCCTTTTATATCACCATGAATCGTGGTGCGCAGGCGGCCGCGGACGCCCTTGGAATCACCGTCGACTTTCAGGGGGCCGAAGAATTTGATCCGGTCCTGCAAACCCCGGTCCTTGACGCCGTCATTGGCCGTGGCCCGGATGCGATCCTGATTGCTCCGACCGACAGCGTCCAGATGATCGAACCGCTGCGCCGCGCGTCGGAAGCGGGAATTCCGGTCATCACTGTCGATACGTTCATCGACGACGGCAAGTATCAGGACGGTACCGGAGACGGGGATTTCCCATTCTCCTACATCGCGTCGGACAATACCGCAGGCGGGCGCATGGCAGCCCGCTACATGGCCAATGAGATGGGGGGCGAAGGCAAGGTCTATGTCTCGAACGTCCGTCCCGGCATTTCGACCACGGACCAGCGTGAAGAGGGTTTCAAGGCAGAGATGGCCGAGAGCTTTCCAAGCGTCGAAGTGCTTGAAACCCAGTATAACGAAAACGACGCCTCGTTGGCGGCCTCACAGTTTCAGGCCGTTCTGGCGCGCAACCCCGACATCTCGGGCGTCTTTGGTGCCAACCTCTTTTCGGCTCTCGGTGCTGCCAACGGTGTCGAAAGCGCCAACAAAGCGGATGAGGTGACCGTGATCGCCTTTGATGCCCCCACCTCGATTGTGAACAACATCTCCTCGGGCCTTGTTGACGCGGCCATCGCCCAGCACCCGGCGGAGATTGGCTACTACGGTGTGATGACGGCCTATGCCGTTCTCACCGGCAACTCCGTTCCGGTCTCAATCGGCACCGGCTTTACCGTGATTGACGCCAACAATGTCAATGACGACGCAACTGCCAAATTCATCTACTCAGAATGACGGACAATACGGTGAACGGGAGTAACACCAACACTAAACCCGGAGGGACCTCATTCGTGAGGTCCCTGCTCAACGCATGGTCGTGGCTGTTCCTGATCCTCATCCTCGGCTTTTTCGAAATCTATGCACAAACCCAAACGGGAAGCACCCTACTTTTCCGGATCTATAACCTGCAAGCCATCTCGATTGCCGCCTCACAGATCCTTTTGCTTGGTCTTGGGCTGACGCTGGTCATCGTGGCCGGTCACATCGACCTCTCGATCGCTTTCAGCACCGGTTTCGCGGCAGTTGTCATGGCGCTGATCATTCGGACCGCGGGCGCAGACGCTGGCTGGGTCACCGTGATCCTCGCCATGCTGACAGGCCTCGGCGCTGCCGCACTGGTCGGCGCGGTCAACGGCTGGCTTGTTGCCATCCTGAATGTGCCGAGTTTCATCGGTACGCTCGGCACCTATGGCATCGCCCGTGGCGCGGCCTTGATTGTGGCCGGAGGTGCAACGGTGTCGATCCGCAACGACCATACCCGCGCTTTCGGCAATGGTGACATCCTCGGTCTCCCGGTTCCACTGGTCGTGGCCGCCGTGCTGACGCTCGTCTGTCACTACCTGCTTAAACACACGCGATTTGGCGCCCACACCTATGCGCTCGGGGCCAACCGTGCCTCGGTGGAACGGGCTGGCGTGAATGTCAAAAAGCACCTGATCCTGCTCTTTATCCTTTCGGCCTTCACGGCGGGCATTGGTGGGCTGATCTACACCAGCCGTTTTTCGGCCGGGGCCGCCAATGCGGGGGAACCGATCCTGCTTTACGCCGTCGCTGCGGTGTTCATCGGAGGTGCGTCACTCACCGGCGGTCAGGGCACCATCACCGGCACCGTCATCGGCGCCTTCATCATCGCCGTGATCCAATTTGGTCTCGTCTTCTGCGGCTTGCCCCCCTATTGGCAATTCGTTGCGGTGGGCCTCGTGATCATTGTTGCTGTCCTTGTGGACCAGTCAAAAGACCGGCTTATGGGAGGAAAATCATGACTGCGCTTTTGAAGATCGACGGTCTCAGAAAACGGTTCGGCGGCAACGAGGCGGTCAAGAACGTCAGCTTTGAGGTCAATCCCGGCGAATGCGTCGTCCTTGCAGGCGACAACGGCGCGGGCAAATCGACCGTGATCAAAATGATCTCGGGCGTCTATCAACCCACCGACGGCAAAGTCTATATGAACGGCGCGTTGTTGACGGGGAAAACCCCCGAAGCGGTGCGCACGGCGGGGATTGAGACGATCTATCAAGATCTTGCGCTGGCCGACAATCTTGATCCGGGACTGAACCTTTACCTCGGGCGCGAGGCGGTCAAGCATGTGCTCGGGTTCCCCTACCTCGACCGCAAGAAGATGCGGGAAGATGCGGCGAAAGTGATGCTCAGCCTCGGAATCGTGGTGCCGGACCCAACCGCCCCGGTGCGCGAAATGTCGGGCGGTCAGCGTCAGGCGATTGCCATCGCCCGTGCGATCCACTGGCAGGCGGGTATTGTCATCATGGACGAACCGACTGCGGCGCTTGGCGTCCCCGAACAACGTGAGGTCATGGCCCTCATCGAACGCCTGAAAAAGCAGGGGGTGGGGATCATTCTGATTTCCCACAACCTGCCCGATATCTTCGCCGCTGCGGACAGGATCATCGTCCTCGCCCGCGGGGTGGTGGCCGGTGAACGCCGACCTGCCGAGACCAATGACGAGGAAATCGTCCGGATGATGATGGGCGCCACGCTCTGATCCGGGCCCCGCGCGCCCACACGGCTTGTTCGCTGTGGGCGCGCGCTCCCCGAGACCGCAACGGATATCCCAATGCCCAAAATTTTGACCGTTGGTGAAATCCTCGTCGAACTGGTGGCGACCACCAGAGGCGACGGGTTTCGCGAGCCGCAACCCCTTGTCGGCCCCTTCCCGTCCGGTGCGCCCGCCATCTTTGTCGATCAGGTCGGCAAGCTCGGCTATGAGGCGGCGATCATTGGTCGTGTCGGTGACGATGATTTCGGCCACCTGAACATCGCCCGCCTCACCCGCGATGGCGTCGATATTTCTGGCATCGACGTGGCCCCTGACGAAGTCACCGGCTGCGCCTTTGTTCGCTACCGCGAGGATGGCTCGCGCGCCTTTCTCTTCACCATGGCCCAGAGCGCCACGGCGACCCTCAACCTCACCCCGGCGGCCACCGCTTTGATGGCCCGTTGCGACCACCTGCACATCATGGGCACCGCCCTTTCCGCCCCCGGCATGGCCAATGTCGCACTTGAGGCTCTGCGCCGGATCAAGGCGCGTGGCGGCACGCTCAGTTTCGATCCCAACATCCGCCCCGAAATCCTTGGTGCGCCGGGCCTGCGCGCGCGCCTGCTTCACGTTCTGGATCAGACCGACATCTTCATGCCTTCGGGCGACGAGCTTTTCCTGTTCTCGGAGTGTGCGGATGAGGCCGGTGCCATCGACGACCTCCTCGCGCGCGGCATCCGCGAGATCGTCCTGAAGCGCGGCGCACAGGGGGCCAGCCATTTTAGCGTCGAGGGCCGCCATGACATTGCCGCCTTCCCGGTTCGCGAAGTCGACCCCACCGGCGCAGGCGACAGTTTTGGCGGCACTTTCGTCGCCCTGCGTCTGGCCGGTGTGCCGCCCGTCGCAGCACTGCGTCAGGCCAATGCGGCAGGTGCCCTGGCTGTCACCCGACAGGGACCGATGGAGGGCACGTCGACCCAAGCCGCGCTCAATGCCTTTCTGAAAAGACACCTTTCCTGAAGATGCGGAGATCTCCACATGACGACCCACCCGCTTGCCGATATTGCCACATGGGCAGAGACACCGGGACCAAACGGCATCCCCTCCGTGTGTTCCGCCCATCCGATCGTTCTTGAAGCCTGCATGCGTGCGGTCCTGCCCACCCCTCTGCCTCTCCTGATCGAGGCAACCTGCAATCAGGTGAACCAAGACGGTGGGTACACCGGCATGACCCCGCAGAACTTTCGTGATCAGGTCTTTGGCATCGCAAACCGCACCGGTTTTCCGCACGAACGCCTGATCCTCGGCGGCGATCATCTGGGCCCAAACCCCTGGAAAGCCCTGCCCCCTGATGCCGCCATGCAAAAAGCCGAAACCATGATCGCCGCCTACGCCCGCGCGGGGTTCACCAAGCTGCATCTGGATTGTTCCATGGGCTGTGCCGGCGAACCGGTGGCGCTGGGGGATCACCAGACCGCCGCCCGCGCCGCCCGCCTCGCCGCCGCCGCCGAAGCCGCCCTGCCCTGTGTCCTGCCCAGTGCCCTGCCCGGTGCCCCCGTGCCACCGCCGGTCTATATCATCGGCACCGAAGTCCCGGTTCCCGGTGGCGCGATGGAGGCCCTCGACACGCTCGCAATCACCTCCCCCGCCGCCGCCCGCACCACCGTCGACATACACCGCGCGGCCTTTGCCCAGGCGGGTCTCACCGCCGTTTTCAATCGGGTCATCGGCCTCGTGGTGCAACCCGGCGTGGAATTTGGCAATCACAATGTGATCGACTACACCCCCACCGCCGCCCGCGCCCTGAGCGCCGCGCGCGCCAAACTGCCCGGCATGGTTTTCGAGGCCCACTCGACGGACTATCAAACCCCGGCGGCCCTGACCGCCCTTGTGCGAGATGGATTCGCGATCCTGAAAGTCGGCCCCGGCCTGACCTTTGCTCTGCGCGAGGCCCTTTACGGCCTTGACCTGATTGCCGAAGAACTCCACCCCAGCGTCCGACCGATCTCCCTGCGCGCCACTCTGGAGCAGGTTCTGCTCGACCACCCGGCGCATTGGCAGTCCTATTATGAGGGCACCCCGGAGGAGCAACGCCTGCTGCGGCATTTTTCGCTCAGCGACCGCATCCGCTATGTCTGGCCAGACCCAAGGGCTGACGCGGCTGTGACCGCCCTGCTTGAGATGCTCGGCGCGGATGCAATCCCGGAGCCACTGATCAGCCAATATCTGGGCCAGCTTTCCGCCAGAGTTCGCGCAGGCCACCTTGCCACCGACGCAAACACCCTGTTGCTGGCGAGCATTGAAACCGCCCTCGCCCCCTATATCGCCGCAACACAGTAGCTGCGTGGCAGATGGAAAGCCTTTTTCATCGCCTCACACGCTCCACCCTCGTCACCTTGACCTGATGTGGCGCACATGATTTGGCGCAGATGCAGAAGGCGGTAAATATGGGACGCGCCTTTGAAGGCAAACACGCCATATGCGGCTGGAGACACGCCGCGCAAACGGTCACTTCCATCCCCCCTCCTCGCGCACCTCACGCATGATTTCGACGATCAAGCCCTCAATCGCGCGCACCGCGCCTTTGCGCCGCTGTTCGCGGCTTGTCGCGACACATAAAGGCCATGTCACCTCTGGGTCGGTGATCGGGCGCACATCGAGTGTCCCTTGGTGTTTTTCCACGGCAACAGCCCCGGAGGTTAACAGGGTGAAGCCGGTGCCATGGCGCACCAGTGCCTTGAGGTGCCATACCCCCTCGACCCGCTGAACGACATTCAGCGACACGCCTTGCTCATCGGCCACCCGATCCACGATCAGGCGCAGGTAATTCGGGCGCGGCGGCATCACCAAGGGCATCGCGGCGGCTTCGGCAAACGTGTAACTTTCTCGCGTCAGCGCGTCTGGCGAACCGATCAGATTGAGTTGTTCGGAAATCAGAACTTCGGAATAGATGTCGCTGCGCCGGGGCGGATCATGCATCACCGCAATCGCAATATCGCCTGAAATAAGCGCCTTTTCCAACTCTCGCGAAAAGCCTTCGACCAGCCGAAGTTCGATCTCGGGAAACCGCTCCCGTGTCCGCGTCACCAGTTCCGGCAGGATGAATTCCCCCGGCGTCGGCGGTGTGCCAAGCACGACAATGCCTTTCGGGTGTTGCGAATGGTTGGTGGTGTCCCGAAAGGCCTGAGACAGTTGGGAGAACACCGAATAGGCATGTTGGAGGAGAATCTCCCCCGCTTCGGTCAACTCGACCCCGCGCGGCAGACGATCAAAAAGCGGAATGCCCAGATCCCGTTCAAGGCCCGCGATCTGGCGGCTAAGCGCGGGTTGGGCAATGCGCAACCGCCCCGCAGCCTTGGAAAAGCTTTGTTCCTCGGCGACACAGACGAAATAGCGCAAAGCGCGCATTTCGGGAAACCAGTCTTGGCCTTGGAATTTTTGGGACATCCATGTCTCCGATATGTGACGGCACAGGGTAGCCGCGCCGCCACAGAGGATCAAGCATCCTGGTCAGTCGCAGCGCACGGACATGCCGCCATCGACGACCAATTCTGTGCCGGTGACAAAGCGCGCTTCGTCAGAGGCCAGGAACAACGCGGCGTTCGCGGTGTCGCGCCCGTCGCCCATCCAACCCATCGGGATGCGTTTGACCCGGCTGGCAAGAAGTGTGTCGACATCGCCACCCGTACGCTGGCCAGCCAAACGGGTTTCGACCATCGGTGTGTGCAACTGGCCCGGAACCACGGTGTTCACCCGCACACCGCGCGCGGCGTATTCGACCGCAACCACGCGCGAGAAATGGATGATCCCCGCCTTGGAGGCGGCATAGGCCACTTGCGGTGAACCGGTGTAGCGCATGCCTGAGGTCGATGAGGTGTTGACGATGGAGCCCGCGCCCTTTTCCGCCATGATCGGCAGGACGGCGCGACAGGTCAGATAAACGCTTTTGAGGTTGAAATCCATCTGACGGTCCCAAACCTCCTCGGCAAGCTCGACAGGGCCACCTTTGGCGGAGCCGCCGACATTGTTGACGAGGATGTCAACAGTGCCAAAGCGTTCCACACAGGCGGCCACCATGGCCTCAACCGCTTTTCTGTCGGTGACATCACACAGGTAAGGTTCGACCTCGCCCCCCGCGGCTTTAACCCGTTCAAGGGTCTCGACCATCGTGTCGGATTTGAGATCAACGGCAAAGATTTTTGCGCCTTCCTCTGCAAACCGCACGCAAGTCGCACGACCGTTGCCCCAGCCCGGACCAACACATCCCGCGCCGGTGATGAGTGCGACTTTTCCGTCAAGACGACCAGCCATCAAATATTCTCCTTGAAACTGTAAAGTTGAGCAGGGAAACCGTAAAGTTGAGCAGGGTTGTCGACCATCAGCTTGTTCAACAGCGTATCGGTCGACGCGATGTCCGCGAGCAGATCAAACAGATCACCATCATCTGGCGGATCTGCGCGAAAGTTCGGGTGCGGCCAATCGGTGCCCCAAACGGTGCGGTCCGGGAACCGTTCAACGATGGTGCGCGCAAAGGGGATTGCATCCGCATAGGGCGGATCTTGGCGTGAGATGCGTTCAGAGCCGGAGACTTTCGACCAGATATGATCATGGTCCAACAGCCGCAGATAGGCTTGAAATTCCGGTTGATCGACACCTTTGGAAGCATCCACACGCCCCATGTGATCCAAAACAACCGTCACCGGAAGGCCTGAGAGAACGGGTGCCATATCCGCGATCAGCCTGTCCTCCATATGCACCTGAAGGTGCCAGCCACGTTCGGCCAAACGCGGAGCCAGAGCGATCAATTGCGCCTCTGTTGCGCCGGGCGCAAGGTGGCTCATATAGTTGTAACGAATGCCACGAAAGCCTTGGTCATTGAGACGGTCAAGCTCCGCGTCACTCACCTCCGGCACCGACAACGCGACGCCAAGGTAACGCCCCGGACGTTTCGCCATGGCATCGGCGACAACCCGGTTGTCAAACCCGTGGCAGCCGGACTGCACAATCACACAGCGCTCAATCCCCATCTGGTCATGCAGGCGGAACAGATCTTCGGCCACCGCCTCAGCGGGTTTGAATTTGGCCGTCGGCTCATAAGGGAATTTGTCCACCGGACCGAACACGTGACAATGCGCATCCGTGGCCCCAGAGGGCAGTTTTACCTTTGTCATCCGCGGAGCTGGTTTCCAGGTCAGTTCAGGCTTTGTCATCGGGCAAGTCCCTTTCCGGTGCATCCCCCATCGGCGGGATGTCGAAAATGTTAATCGTCAAGGAAATCAAGGTGTAATAGCCAATCATCCCGACCAGATCGACCAAACGCAGATCGCCCAGAACCTCGCGGGCCTCGGCATAGAGCGCATCCCCCAAACGGCGTTCGGTATGCGCGGCAAGCGCAACCTTATAGACCATCTCCTGTTCGCGGTTCGGGAATGCCGGAGTCTGGCCCACGCGGATCGCTTCGATCACATCCGCGCCCAGCCCGGCCTTAAGCGCATGGCCTTTGTGGATTTGCCACTCGTATTCAGAGCCAAAGACCTTGCCCGTGACCATGATCGCCAATTCCGAAAGCACCGGATCAAGCGTGGTGTCGTAGCGGCAATATTTGCCCAGATCTTGCGCCTTGGCGGCAAAGTCGGGACGGTGCAGCCAGACGGCCAAGGGACCGCGCACACCGCCACGGGGGCCGGAGGCGATCTCATTGTGGATCTCTTGTTGCCGCGCGTTGTAGGTCGCCGGATCTGGCGCGTTGAGGCGTTGGGGAGGAAAGCTCATGCGTTCGTCCTTTCTGTCTGTGAAAATGAGGGAACGACCTGCGCAAAATGCTCAAACCATGTGACGAGGGTCGGGTGATCCTCGCGCCATGCAACCGGCGCCCGCCAATCGAGATAGCCCAAGGCACAGGCCAGGGTGATGCCGACAATATCTGCGCTGACGGCGGGGGGCTGCGCCTCGAAATCGGCAAGCGCGCGGTGAATCTTTCCCGTTTGATGGTCGAGCCACCTGGGCGAGAGGCTGTCCCGAAAACGACCCTCATAAACCATGAGCAAAGCGGCGTCCGTGATCCCGTCAGCGAGTTTGGCCCGCGTCAGCACGTGGTAGCGCGCCATCCCCTTTGCGGGGAACAAACGATCGCGTCCCGCCAGATCGTCGAACAGATCAAGGATCACCCAACTGTCGTAAAAGACGTGATCCCCGATCAAAAGACAGGGCAGCTTGCCCAAAGGGTTCTGGAGGCGCAGGGTGTCCTGCGCGTCCAGAGTGTCGGCATGTTCGCGGGTGATGCGATCCGCAAGACCAAGTTCAATGGCCGCCATGCGCAGTTTGCGGCCAAAGGGTGAGGTTACGGAACTGCGCAAGATCACCGGAACCGCCGGATCAAGCCATATGTCACGAATGCCCATGATCTACATCCGTGACGGCAGATAAAGCGCGATCTGCGGGAAGACGTAGAGCAGCACCAACATGAGAAAACCCGTCAACACAAAGGGGATCAAGCCTTTGAACACATCTTCGAGTTTCACACGTCCCCCAGACGCCGCCTGCACAACGAAACAGTTGATGCCCACCGGGGGTGTCACCGCCCCGATTTCCACCAGCAACACCACAAAGACACCGAACCAGATCGGATCAAATCCAAGATCCATCATCACCGGGTGGGTGATCGGAAGCGTGATCGCCAAAAGCGCGGGCGCATCCATCATCATGCCAAGCGAAAGATAGATCACAGCGACGAGAACGACGATCATCCAAACCGGCGCATCCATCCCGGTGAGAAAATCCCCGACAACATTCGCAAGACCTGACAGCGCCAGAAATTTTGAAAACAGCAGCGCCGAAATCAAAATGCCAAAGATCATTGCGGTTGTGCGCACAGTCTCCAAAAGCGTTTCATTCATCTGGATTGCTTTGAAGGATCGATGCCGGACCAGCGCCAGCAAAAGCGTGAGTGTCGCACCAACACCCCCGGCTTCGGTCGGGGTAAAGACACCTTTGTAGAGCCCCGCGACAATGGCAACGATCACCAGGACGAGCGGCCCCGCAAGGCGCAACGCCACGATCTTTTCGCGCAAGGTATATGTCGTCGTATCCGTCGGTGCGAGGTCCGGGCGGCGCGCGACCGTGATCCAGATCGCCACACACAGCATCGCGGCAAAGACGATGCCGGGAATGAAACCCGCAATCAACAGCGCACCGATGGAGCTATCAGTCAAAATCCCATAGACCACCACAAGCGCGGAAGGTGGGATCATCACCGCAAGTGTTCCGGCAATGGCAATCGAGGCCGAGGCGAGGCTTTTGTCATAGCCGCGATCAAGCATCTCAGGCAGGGCCAGTTTGGTGAACACGGTGGCCGTGCCAACAGACGACCCGGAAGCCGCACCAAACGCCGCAGCCCCCATGGTGGTTGAGATCGCCAGACCGCCCTTCATCCCGCCAAGCCATTTGGTGGTGGCCTCAAAAAGATCTTCACCCAGACCCGCACGCATGGCGAAAAATCCCATGAGCAGGAACAGCGGAATAACGGAAAAATGAAAAGAATGCGTGGTCTCGAAGAACACATTCGACATCAAAGAGGTCGCAGCCGTAGGACCAACAAGCGCGAGAAGACCAATGCCCCCCACGAGGCCAAGAACCACCATGACGTTGATGCCCATAAGAATCCCGCCAAAAAGGCAGGCCGTGCCAATCAGGCCAATGACAACATTGCTCATTCGAGAATCCCCTCTTCGATTTCGTCAAGGTCATGACCGAGCGCAAAGGCAAGCGCGTCGAGCAAGAACTGGATGGTCAAAAGGACCATGCCCGCCACAACGGCGAATTTGATCGGATAGATCGGATAGCGGATCGAGCCACGCTCCACCTCGCCAATGGCAAGGGATTTCAGCGCGCCATGCCATCCGGCCCAGGCCGCCCAGGCAAAAAGCCCCGCACCCACCAACATGGCGAGCACACGAAACACGCGGCGCAGGCCCGCTGGCATGTGCTGGGTCAAGATCACGACTTTGATATGGCCCTGGTGGAATTGAGTCAGCGCCAAAGACAAAAAGATGATGAGCGGAAGCGCACCTTCGGTGAGTTCCAATGTGCCGGGGATCGGGATGTTGAACCCGTAGCGCAGCACGACATTGGTCACGACCAACAGCATCACTGCAAAGGTGAGCCACCCCGAGATCAAGCCACATATGGTCAGAATCCCGCCATAGGCCTGACGGACCCGCAACAGATTTTGCACGGCATTTCTCCTTTGAGATGAGTGCCGCGGGGAGCCTGTCATATGCATGCACGCGCTCCCCGCTCTCAATGTGCTTAGAACGTGGCTGTGTTCAGAGCTCTGTTCAGAACTGTGCTCAGAACTTGAGTTTTGCCACGATGTCGGTCGGATTGACGCCGGCAGCCTTGGCTTTTTCGATCCATTCTGCGCGGATCGCCTGAACCTTTGGGTCTTCAACCAACGCGATCAACTCTTCGTCAGGAAAGGCGATGGTTTCAACGCCCAACTCCCCGCTCCAAAGCTCTGTCACGCGTGCAATGTCTGCGTCCAAAAGGCGGGTGTATTCGACCAGATAATCCTCACCGAGTTGATCGACGATGGTTCTGGTCTCATCATCAAGCGCATTGTAGCTGTCAAGGTTCATCGCCAAAAGGTGGCCAAAGGTGGCCCCAATCGGCATGTCGATGTAGTATTTTGCCACCTCATCGTATTTCCAACCCCGTGCCAGCGCCGGGCCGATCGGTGTACAATCCACGATCGCACGCTCAAGCGCCTCATAAGTGTCGGCGGTGGTGATGGAGACAGGCGTCGCGCCCATGGCTTCGATCAAAGCGGGAAAGGCAAACCCGTAAGAGCGGATGCGCTTGCCTTTAAGATCCTCCAGCGAGCGGACAGGGTCAACACACAAAAGGCCGTAGCTTTCCAGCGGGCGAAAACCGAAAGCATGTAAGTTGGACCGTTCGAGTTCTTCGGCAAACTGCGGATACTCCGCGTGCCATTGCCCCATCGCGCCACCAACCTCTTGGGTCGACATCGGTTGCGGGATAAAGAAACCGACCGCATTGTTCAGCGGCATCAGGTCCGGGAAATACGGCGTGACGATATCACCAAAATTGCCCACGCCCGCGCCAAGCGCATCCGGGATCTCGCCGGTGCTGGCCACGGAGCCGCCCCAAAAAACTTTGATCTCGTGCTTGCCATCGGTGCGCTTTGCGAATTCATCCACAAGCCACTGCGTCGAGATGGCCTGTGCATCGGCGGCACCTTGCGGTTTAAAGGTCAACCATGTGAACGTGTCCGCCTGAGCGGCCGTTGCACAGATTGCAAGAGCACTTGCCGCTGCAAGCGCAGAGAAATTTTTCATGGAGATGTCCTCCCAAGACTTTGTGTTACACCCGACTCCCTTCGGGTCCGGGGACTCTCCTTCGCGCCGCGCCATAACACAAATACAATATACGCATCATATCCATGCCTAAAAAGCATACCAAACTTATAAGACTGTTCGATAACGGTCGAGGCCAAGCGCCGCTTTAGCTCAAATACCGGTTTTCCAACCGATTTATCAGTCGGATGATCCAAGGGATATTGGGCATCAAGATAAAGATGCGCGTGAGTTGAAATGCCGTAACCAGTGCCAGATCAATCCCAAGATATTTGGCCGTCAGGGCCATTTCCGTCACGCCGCCCGGCGCGGCCCCCAAGACAAGGACTTCCCAATCCTGCCCGGTCAGCGAGGACACGCCAACCGCAATGGCCGAGACCACAGCAAGCAAAAGCAGGGCGCTCGACAGGCAGGTGATCACCAATCGTCCGCCATCGAGAAAGAGTTCACGCCGAAACGTGCTGCCGAGCCAGGTTCCAAGCACGATCTGTGCAATCGAGAGAATCAAACCAGGAAACGCCATAAGCTCGAACCCGCTCGCCGTAACCGCCGCCGAAAACGCAAGCGGGCCAAGGAAAAACGGATTGGCAAGCCGCAGTTTTCGAAACACAAAGGCCCCCGCGATGGCCGTCAGTGCCAAAATCCCGTTGCCAACGGGGTCAAACACCCCCCCGCGCATGACCTCGCTCCGGTCGGGAAACCCGTCGACGATAAAGAGCGAGATCGGGATCAAAACCACCACCGCCGCAATGCGCATGGTTTGCGACAAGATGATCGGCGCCGGGTCGCAATCGAATTTCTCGGCCATGACAGCCGCCTCAACGGGGCTTGTGGGAAAGCTCGACAAGAACGCCTGTGTCAGGCGAATCCGCCCGACACGCGCCATCAAAATGGCCACAACACTGGCACAGACCGCCGTCACTAGCGCCATCCCAACAAGCAACGGCGCGAGCGTCAGCAAAGCTCCGAATGCCGCGGGCGTAAAGGCCAGTCCGACCTGCACCGCGACGGTCATCTGACCAAAGGGCCGTGTCTCTACCGGCACGCGTGTCTTCATGATCCCGGTGACATAGCAAAGCGCCGACAGGATCAGCGGGCCGATCATCCACGGCAGCGGAAGCCCGATCCGGCTAAACGCCCATCCCGCCCCTGTGGTGCAAACGTAAAGGAGCGTGATGGAAACGATCGGTTTGAGACGCTCAATCGAGATCATGTTGGGTCCTTTTGTTGCGCATGCGCTCAGTTTGTATTGACAAGGTTGCGGTTGGCGCGTCTGCCAAATAGACATCGTGCCCATGTGCGAAGGTTCATAGAGGTTGCAATCGCTCCGCCGCACCGTGTTGGCGCACTGTTTGTGTTTGCGTAATATGTGTTGGCGCACTGTATACAACAGAATACTAAACCGAGATCGCCAGCAAGGGAAAGCGTCGCCGCCATGGCGTGCCCCTGTCCAACCTGACAAGAGATCAGACCCCCCTGAGTATTCCTTTGCCTCACGCCCCCGAAATTGGTGACAAAAACCCGGCAACCGCCGCATTGAACGCCGCCGGACAGTCAACATTGATCGAATGTCCACCCGCCAGATCAACGATGCGCATGTCCGGGCATGCTTGGGCAAGCCAATCTCGTGTGGGTTGAAACCGCCGCTCGCGCAGCCCGTTCACAAGCATGGTCGGAACCGTCAACCTGTCGAGTTCAGAGCGCACAGACATCCGTGGCGTCGCCTCCTGCAACAGCAACGCCAGTCCCGCCGGATCAATCGCATCCGCCGCCGCCGCAAGGGCATCGCGCACCTCGGGGTCGAACCGGCGCGCCAGACGCGGGTGATAGGGCATTCGGGCAATGGCATCGTGACCGCGCGCGTTCACATCGGCCACCAAAGCCTCATGCGACTGCCGATATGCATCACTCCACGGTTCACGCCATGCTCCATTGGCATTGGTAAAGACATGGCAGAGGCATCTGTCAGGAAAATCAATTGCATAACGCAGGGTCATCGCCGCGCCAAAGCTCTGGCCACACAGGCGCCACCGGTCGATCCCAAGCTCTGCGCGCACCGCATCCAACCCCGCCGCAATGGACTTTGGACGGGCCTGGTGCGGCGTAACAGGCGCTGGGCTTGCCCCATGCGCCGGAAGGTCAACACGGATCACACGAAACCGCTCAGACAGCGCGGCATTGCCCTCCCAAACTCGCCGATCCACCAACAAACCATGCACCAACAAAAGGGGCGGCAGGTCGCGGTGTGGCGGATCGGCGTCATAGGCAAATTTTGGCAGCTCAGACACTGGGGCACCTCTCGGATTGGTTTGGCCTTACATTGGCATCGCCGGATCGTGCTGGCTTCGCCAAACGGCATGGATGCGGGCCAGACAAAACATGCCGCACCGCCTCGTTGACCGCGAAATACCCCGCCTCGTTACAGGCCAGTTTCGCCATCGCCGTATCATGGGCATTCGGCAAACCGTCGCCCGCATTGACCGCAGCCCGCATCAACAGCAGTTGCGCGGATTCAAGTTTGAGCGACATCTCGGCCATTTTCCACTGCAAGCCCTGAAACTCACACAACGCACGTCCGAACTGTTTGCGCTCCAACGCATGTGCGCGCGCAAGGGTGAACGCGTGACGCCCCACGGCGACCGCGCGCGCGGCATTGCCCAGACGCTCGACATTGAACCCCGAAATCTGTTTGCAAAACCCGCCTTCCCCCAAAACGACATTCTCTTTGGGGATGCGCACAGTGTCAAAATAGAGCTGCGACCAATCCTCGCCGTTCATAAAGGCGGAAGGTTTGCCGATGGTGAAGCCAGGCGTGCCTTTTTCGATCAACACCGAGCCAATGCCATTGAGCCCCGGCCCAAACCGGACATAGACCAAAAACACGTCGGCCTCTGAACTGTGGGTGCCAAAAATCTTGGTGCCGTTGATCAAAAATCCGTCCCTGTCCGGCGGCGCGGAGGTCGAAAGTTCGGTCACGGCAGCCCCTGCCTGCGGCTCTGTCATCGCAAGGGAAATGACGGCACGACCCGCCAGGATCGGACCAAGAAAGCGCTCTTTTTGCTCCGGCGTGCCATATTCTGCAAAGGTGCGCACCGGGCCGAAGTTGCCCGCCTGGATCACATCGCCACTGCGCGGACAGACTTCCGCAACGGCTTGGATGGCGAGGATCGAGTCGACAAGTGTGCCACCACTGCCGCCGTCGTCTTCGGCAAGCGCGATCCCCATGAGGCCAAGTTCGGGCATCCGGCGCGCGACGTCCCAAGGGTAGCCCTCAGCGCGGGCGCGCTCGGCGGTCGCGATCACGGCGGTCGTGCGCCTGCTCGACGAGCTGCCGCCAAGCGCTGTCTCCATCCGCCGTCCGCCGTCGGTTTTGATTGCAGCGATCATTTTGGGCGTTGAAGGCCTCTACTTTGAACAGCTCGGCACCCTGATCAGCGTGATCGGATTCGCCTTTGCCATCATGTTGCCCTGTGGCGAAAGACGCCCGCTACACCTGATCGCCGTGCCCATCGTTTTGGCCGGGTTCATCTACGGCATTTTCGTCATCGCCCTTTCCGTAAACTTGCCCTGAGGACATCACCATGTTTGAGAATCTCGCACTGGGGTTTGCCGCGTTCGGCGATCCAATGGTCTGGGCCGCGCTCGTGTTTGGGGCCTTCGTTGGATATATCATCGGTGCCATTCCCGGTCTCGGGCCGAGCCTCGGCGTGGCCCTGCTCATTCCCTTCTGTTTCGTCGGAGCCTATGCCTCTGAGACCACGATGTTTCCGGCCCATGTGATGGTGTTGGGGGAAATGATGGAACCCAATTTCCGTCGTGCGCTGATCTCGGCCAAAGGCGATTGGGCGATCTTTTACACCTCGCCGCTGACGGTTCTGTTGCTTTCCATCGCGGTTTTGGCCTTTGTGTTGCCGGGTCTTTCCGCTGTGATCGCCCGCCGTCGCAGGGCCCGAGCGCTTTGACCAAACGTAGGGTTGCGCTTGACTAAGGAACGGTCAGTTCACTTCACCGCGATGCTCACCAACCTGCGCGGCACTTTTGCGCCGGACGAATTCGAATGGATCGCGCTGGCCCAAGAAGACCCGATCATGTTCTTTGCCGCCAAGGACTCCGAGATCAACGACATGCGTGATCTTGTGGCTTTGGCCAAAGAAAACGGCGGCGAGGCCAATATCGACGGGTTTGGCCCGGTGGGTTCGATGCAAAATATGGCATGACCATGCCCAAAGAAGCCGCCGGTGTGACATTCGCCCGCGTTACAGGTGCCCGCGTTACAGGCACCGACCAAGCGCTCTCAATACTCGACACGCCCGCACGATCATTCCGCCGCTTGCGATCACCTGAAGCGATGCGACCAAACGGGTCGTGCCGCTTTGGTCCAAAACGGTCCCCGCCCCGTCACATGTCGAGCAAATTCATCTTTGCGGCAATTGCCACCGCTTCTGATGTGGTCAAAGCCGACAGTTTTTGCCGCAGATTGCGACAGTGCATATCAACGGTCGGCAAGGAAATATTCAGCTCGTAAGCAATCCGATCCCGCCGCTGACCAGAGGCGGCCAGTCGCAACACCGATGTTTCCCGCGATGTGAGCTTTGGCAAGGCCACAGGCGTGGCATCGACCATCAGCCGAGGCAAAAACAAAACGATGCGGATGAGCTCGGGTTGGAACGGCAGAATGTTGATTTGCAACGGCGCCGCGTTCTTTTGTCCCTCTACCCGCAAAATCGACGCTCTGGGCGGCCTCTCTTTACAGGCCGCTTTCAAGGCGTTTGAAAATCGTTTGGTGGGTTGGGCGGTAAAATAGTGCTGGCTCTGCCCCCTCACAAATTGCGGATTTGCCTTGAGGAACCACGCAGCGGCTTGATCGCGGGTCACGATCCGCGCGCAGGGGGTGACATCCAGACAGGCAAGCGCCGTTGCCTGCGTGGTGGGGGCCATCCCTGTGAGGTAAGAGCTGTGCCTGTCTTGTGACATCTGCGCCGCCGGTCCCTGAGAGTGCGTTTTGCCTGACGGGTTTGTCAGACCTTTGTGCCGAGACTACGCAACAGGGATTGGCGCAATCGCCCCCCTTTGGGGGGGCCTGATCAAAAAAGACGCGCCATGTGCAAAATGTGCAAAATGTGCAAAAAATTCGATTTTTAGCTGTTCTTAGGCGCGGTGTGTTTGAAATTTGGGGTCAGAAATGCTACGCAACCTCATAGGGTTGGCTGATTTAGGGGCTGTGCTTGTGCACAACACCCCGTTTTTGAGGACCGCAGGACGGCACCAACACCTGAACCTTGGAGAAATATTAAGCACCGATGAGCCACGTGTCGCAATTCATTGAAACCTTGGAGGCGGCGCTGCACACAGAGCGCAAGGTGGCCTTGCCCTCTGAGGATGCGATCTTGCTTCAGACGCAGGACAAGCCCGGCAGCGAACGGTTCTTTTTCCGCAATTTTGCCCGGTGCAGCTTCCCGGCCAATCTCTACGACCAACAAGGAATGTGCCAAATCGACACATTTGGCACCGATCCCAAAGACGCCTTTCCGGCCCGGATGCGGATGCCACAAGAGGCGACAACGGGATGCGCGTTCGTGGTGGCCGATGATCGTCTCTATTTCCTCTATGATCGCGTGGATCGGTGGAGCGATGCCCCGGATCATCTGGCCTTTGTCGCCGTGCGCATTGACGCGGATCGGATTGCGGCTCTGGCGGATCACGCACCCGATCTTCGGCTGACCAAATCCGAATATCTGTTGCTGGCGCATTTGATGACCGGGCTGGATTTGAAAAACGCGGCAACGCTTTTGGGCGCCTCCTATGACACAAAACGCAAACAGGTGCAGGTCATACAGGACAAGCTCGGGGTCAAAACTCAAACCGCCCTGCTCCGCGCCCTGTCGGTCGATATCACCGCACGTATTTTGGACGAGGTTCTCCCCACCCAGCAGCGCAATTTTGAGACCGCTTTGGTCAAACGTCAGTTTGGCAAAGACGTGATCGTCAACATGGTCACCATTGGCGAAGGGCTTGAGGTGCCCGTGTGGGAATTTGGCGCGCGCCGGGGCCGTCCGGTGTTGTATTTTCACTCGATGTTGGCCCCTCTTGTCTTTCATGATGACATGAGCGCCATCCTGCGTAATCTTGGTTTGCGCCTGATGATTGTGCCACGGCATTTCATGGGCTTTGACGGCCTGTTGGATGCCGAAACCCGCCTCAGAAAACTGACCCGAGCACTGGCGGACACGATGGACTATCTGACCGATGAGCCGCTGATCTGTCTCGGCGAAAGCGCCGGGGTGCCGTGGCTGGCGCATTTTGCCCGGCACAATCCCGATCTGGTGTCGCATGTCATTTTGGCCGCCACGCCGCAACTGGCCGCCGCCCATCCAATGCCTGAACCAGACCACGCGCCCACGCTTTTCGTCGAAATCTCAAACCGTCTGCGCCGCGATGCGCGGGTGATTGCGGGGCTGACGCGGGTCTATAACGCGATCAGCCGTGTGCCGATGTTTGCGCAAAAGGCGCTGGCGCATATGTACCGCAAATCTCCCGCCGATCTGGCCTGTCTTGAAGATCTGTTTCGCCACCCGCATCTGTGCGAATGGCTGCGTCTGATTGCCAATCACGCGACCTTGGCCTCTGTCGATGAATTGACCAATCTGCAACGCAATTGGCCAAAGGATTTGCGCGCGCTGCAATGTGGCGTGACATTTGTACATGGCATTGAGGACCCGATCAGCCCGATCGACGACATCCGTTCTGTGGCAAAAGCGCTACCAGACGCCGCATTTCATGCGGTTGAGAATGCGGGGCATCTCATTTTCACTCAGCATTTTAAGGACTTTGTGGACCATATTGCCACACTGGCGCGCCCTGCCCCATCCGCCCCGTCCTCGCCGGGCCGCGCCTGAGCGCCGCGCGGCCACAGCTGGGTTAAAACCGATAGGACCATCCAAGGCGGCAATCCGTCGTGGAACTGGTGTAAAGTGCAATATTTGAGGATTGGACCTTATAGCCGCAGGACAGTTTTGGCGTGCTGCCCAGAAGTTTGATCCGACTGTCAGACAGCGAAACACCAAAGCGGTAAATCTCATCGCGGCGGGCGTAATCCACCGCCGCGAAATCGGCATCATAGAGTTTCAGCGTGGCACTCACCGACACCCCACCGCGCAGCGTGTCGGTGAGGTTTTGTGCATAGCCGACGCGCGCCGTCGCCCCCCAATAGCGGTGATAATCGAGGCTGGGTTTTGAACGCTCCACCGATCCGCCCCAGGACAGGGCCGCCCCCCGAGGCGCACCGGCCCCAACGACCCCAAGCGCTTTCGACCATCCCGCCCCAAGCGACGCATAGGGACCGGACAGGCTGTCCTTATCCAGATATTTCCGATATTCTGCCAAAGCCGACAGGGTAAGACGCGTGGTCTCGTTCACAGTTTGCGACCAGTTTCCATACGCGCCCAAAGCGATCCGATCCGCGCTTTGTCCGTTGACCGCGTCATAATAGATCCGATCCGCATGAATTCCGCCGCGCCACTCTCCTGACGGATCGACCCCCACGACATCCGCCGTGAGCCGCCCGCGCCAATAGCGCAGCTCTCGGGCATCATACCAAATCCGGTTCAGCGCCGCCGTGATCTCAAATGACAAACCCTCCCCCAAGGGTTTGCGATAGGTGCCCCGCGCGCCAAGTTCGACCCCCACGCCAGAGGTTTCCTCGCCGCCACCGTCGATCTCAAACCGCCCCAACACCGTATCAAACACCGTCTCCGAAGAGGCATTTGCGATGTTGGTGCTGGGCAAGAGTGCGACACTGGCCGAGGCAACGACAGGGTAGCGGTGTTGCAGCTTGGACAAGGCTTTGAGATAGGCGTCAACATGGTCGCCTTGCGCCGGGTCTCGCAGCAAATGCTTGAGAAACGCCTCGGATCTGGCCACTTGCCCTTGCCGAGCATAGGCTTCGGCGAGCGACAACTGCGCGTGCAGGTCCGTCGGGGCAAATATGCGCGCACGGGCAAACGCGCGCGCGGCTTTTTGCGGCGCATCCTTGGCCAAAGCCACCTGCCCCAGATGCATGAGCTGACGATAGGCCTCGGCCGCGTCAGGCCCCGTGCGCCCCCCATCCGCCTGTGCAAATGCGCCCGATCCCATCAAGATCAAACCCAAAACCCACAGCCGGATCAGCCGGATCAGCCGCGAAAAGGAAAAAGACCGCCCCATGCTCACACCGATGTCATTGAAATTCAGGACTTGGACATTCAGGACGTGCTGCGAGGTGCCCCGCAGCACGTTTGAAACGATCACTCGTTACGGACGAACTCAGTCCGCAATCGCGGCATAGCCACCTTCTGCATATTCGTCGTCAATCGTGCCTTCGATGTCGCCATAGACCGCAAGCTCGCCCTCATATTCGTAGAACGTGCCTGCCATGGTGAGATCGACCATGTGATCCTCGCCATCATTCAACGTCCCGGCCGCATCGGCGGTCATGCCGGTGCCGGAAATCGTGCCATCAACCGACAGCGATCCGGTCAGCTCCATATCCACACCCTGCGTGTGGACGTCATAGAGGGCAAAATTGTCAGCCGTCCCGGTGACCGTCCCGCCGGTGAAATTGGCGGTCAAGGACAGATCGCCAATGGCCTCCAATTCGCCGCTATCGCCAAGATCGGTCACCGCCAATGCCCCCGACAGTGTCGCCGTTCCCGCCATCATGGCCTCGGACGCCGGATCGAGATTGCCCGCTTCTGCACCGGCAACAAGGCCTTCGAGGTTGTCATATTTTGTCGGCAAGTCGGTGTCCGACATATCGCCATCGACAGCGGAGCCGCCACATGCGGCCAAGGAAAGAGAGGCCGCCGAAAGGGCTGCCAGTGTGAAGAGTTTCATGTGATATGTCCTGTCTGTGTCTATGTTCTAAAGACGATCCCGCAAGATCTTGGACAAAGGTTCCACCGATGCAAAATCCAAACAACCTATAGGAAGTCATAGGTTTACAGCCCTGTGCCCCGGTCTCCTCCACTCGAACGGATCAAAAACAGCACTGATTATGTGGCAGATCACTCAACTGCCGCCCAAAGGGGCGGCGTTTATCCGCTTTTTTCTGTCAAGATCACCGTCAAGATCACCGTGGCCCTTGCGCAGAGGCTGCCATCTGGTGCGAAGTGGAAGGGTATAAAAATAACAAACGATGAGAAACCTGATGACCCATATAAGCTCTGGCCCTGCGCCAGTGCTGTCGGTGCGCGATCTCTCGATTGCGCTGCCCGGCAGCCACGACCGCCCCTTTGCGGTGCAAAATATCACCTTCGATCTGAGGCCCGGCGAAATCCTGTGCATCATTGGCGAATCCGGCTCCGGTAAATCCGTGACCGCCAGCGCCGTGATGGGGCTTTTGCCCGCCGCGATGAAGATCGCGCGCGGCTCGATCCTGTTTCAGGACCGCGACATCACCACGCTCAGTGAACCCGAGATGCGCAAACTGCGCGGGCGGGCGGTGTCGATCATCTTCCAGGACCCGCTCTCGGCGCTTAACCCGTTGATGACCATCGGGGATCAGATCCGCGAGGTTTTGGACACGCATTCAGTCGGCGAACCGGATTCGCGCGCGGCGCGCGTGGTCGAAATGTTGACCGAGGTCGGCCTGCCCGACCCGCTGTTGATCCAATATCAATATCCGTTCCGCCTTTCCGGCGGCCAACGCCAGCGGGTGATGATCGCCATGGCTCTGGCCCTTGATCCCGACATTTTGATCGCCGACGAACCCACCACCGCGCTCGACGTAACGACACAGGCGCAAATCCTTGATTTGATAAGAAAAGTCCAACAACGCAAAGGCATGAGCGTGATGTTCATCACCCATGATTTCGGCGTTGTTGCCGAGATTGCGGATCGGGTGATCGTGATGGAACAGGGCCATGTGGTCGAACAAGGTGACGCCAAACAGGTCCTGCGCGCGCCCGAACACCCCTACACCCAAAAGCTGATCGCCGCCGTGCCGAAAATGCGCCAAAAGGACCGCGTGCGCGACACCGAAAAGCCGGTGGTGATGCAGGTCCGTGGGTTGCAAAAAACCTACCGCACCCGCAGTGGCTTTCTGGGGCGGATGCGCGAGGTCAAAGCGGTGAACAACATCAGCTTTACCCTGCGCCGCGGAGAAACCCTTGGAATTGTGGGTGAATCTGGCTCTGGAAAATCCTCCATGGGCAAGGTTTTGATGAAATTGACCGAGGCCGACGGCGGCGAAATTCATTTTCAGGGCGAAGACACGCTGAAACTGAACGAGGAAAATTTTCGCCCGCTGCGCCCGCGCATTCAGATGATTTTCCAAGACCCCTATGCCTCGCTCAACCCGCGTTTCACCATCGGGCAGGCCCTGACCGTTGGCCCGATTGCCCATCGTTTGATGACCCATCGCGACGCCCGCACCCGTGCCGAAGACACCCTGCGCATGGTCGGCCTCGATGCCTCCGCCTATGATCGCTACCCGCATGAATTCTCCGGCGGCCAACGGCAACGCGTCGGCATTGCGCGCGCTTTGATGTTTGATCCCGAGGTGATTGTGGCCGACGAAGCCGTCTCCGCCCTTGATGTCTCGATCCAGGCGCAGGTGCTTGATCTGCTCGACAGCATCCGCAAAGAGCGCAAACTGGCCATGGTGTTCATCACCCATGATCTACGGGTCGCCAGCCAGATTTGCGATGAAATTCTGGTGATGCACCGGGGGGACATGGTGGAATTTGGCCCACCGTCACAGATTTTCCAAAACCCGCAACATGCCTACACGCGGGCGCTGGTGGAGGCGATCCCCGGCAGAAACGCCGCCTGACGGTCACATTAAATCACCACAGGTCAACACGGGGCGGCGCAGGTCGCCCCTTTTTATGGTGCGCCATCTGACGCCATTCACCGCACATCTGCCGCGAAAATTGGTCAAAAATTGGGCATTAATTGTGTTTCACAATTATTTGGTTGTTTTTCACAACTTTATTCTTGCCCGAAGCCCAATCTGGCAAAAAGCTAACCCATACCCATAGAAAAGCGCCTTATATGACTGACACACCGCCCCTCTCAAACGTCCAGGACCCGCCGATCATGATCGGAGGTCTTCAGATTGACGTGCTCGAAGGGGCGTTCAGTTGGTACATCCGAACGCTTGACTCCTTCGTGTCGCGTGACCTCGACAGACGGATGAAAAATCTCGAAATCGCCCGCGGCAAAGGCAAAATCACCGCGCTGTTTTTGATTGACGACTATCCCGGCATCCGCCCTTCGCAAATTTCCGAAGTCCTGATGCGCGATCGCCCGGCCACCGGGCGGATCATCGACACTTTGGTCAACGCAGGCTTGGTGCAACGCGACATCGACCCCGACGATCAACGCGCCCAAGCGCTCTCGATCACCGAAAAAGGCCATGACGTGTCGCAACAGGTGCGCGAGATCATCCGCGCCCAAGAGGCTGAATTTTTTGACTTTATCGCGCCAGAAGACCGTGCAGATTTCATGCGGATGCTCAAACGTGCCTATCTGAACATGAGGAAAAAATGGGACTGACATCGACGAAAGTTGCGCTGATTTCCGGTGCCAGTCGCGGCATCGGGGCGGCCGTGGCCAAGCGGCTGTTTGACGCCGGTTGGACCGTCTCCTTGGGGATGCGCCGCCCAGATTTGCCCGATTGGGCCGCCTCAAACCCCGAACGCGTGCATCTCTTTGCCTATGAGGCCACCTCCCCCGACAGCGGCACCGATTGGTCCAGTGCGGTGATGGCGCAGTTTGGCCGGATCGACGCGGTGGTGGCCAATGCGGGCATTTCCATCCCCAAAAGCGCGGTCGAGATCACGGACGCGGAGATGGCCGAGATGTTGGAGATCAACGTGCAAGCGCCGCGCCGTCTTGTCGCCGGATGTTGGGGTGCCTTGGCCCAGTCCGGTCGTGGACGCGTGATCCTTTTGGCCTCGCTGTCGGGTCAGCGGGTCAAATCGGCGCGCTCTGGCGCCTATTCCATCTCGAAATTCGCGGTGGTCGGACTGGCCCATGCCCTTCGCCACGCGGGCTTTGATCAGGGCATCCGCGCCACCGCGATCTGTCCCGGATTTGTCGCCACCGACATGGCCATAAGCCTCACGGAGCGCGCCCCCGACACGATGACCCAACCCGAAGATTTGGCGCGGGTGATCGACATGCTGATCGACCTGCCCAATGAGGCCAGCGTCGCGGAATTTTGTGTGAATTGCCAACTGGAGGAGTCATTTTAATGCCCGGTCCCTATGTCGTGCCCGTTTTTGGCGATGCCGAGTTGCCCAAAAAAGTCGATGTCGTCGTCATCGGCGGTGGGATCATTGGCTGTTCCACAGCCCTTGAATTGGTCGAGCGCGGCCTTTCGGTGGCGCTGTGTGAAAAAGGCGGGATTGGCCATGAACAATCCAGCCGCAATTGGGGCTGGGTGCGCATCACCCGGCGCGATCCACGCGAAGTGCCGTTGATGGCGGAGGCGTTGCGGATCTGGTCGGGACTGGGCGAACGGACGGGCCGTGATCTGGGCTATACCCAATCGGGCATCGCTTTCGCCTGTGTCACGGACAAGGAATATGACGACCACGAGCGCTGGCTCGATGCGCTCAAGGATTACCAAATCGACAGCCGGATGCTGTCAGCGGCGGAATTTGCCCAGATGACGCCGGGCGGGCGGATGGACGTCAAAGGCGCACTTTACACCTCTGTTGATGGTCGGGCCGAGCCGCAAAAAGCCGCCCCTGCCATTGCCGAGGCGGCGCGGGACCGGGGCGCGCATATCCTGACCGAATGCGCGGTGCGCGGGATTGAAACCTCCGCCGGGGCCGTGTCCGGCGTAGTGACGGAACGCGGCGAGATCGCGTGTGAACAGGTGGTTTTGGCGGGCGGCGCATGGTCGAGCCTGTTTGCCCGCAACACCGGGCTGCGCCTGCCTCAGCTCAAGGTGAAAAACTCGGTGATCCGCACCAAACCCCTTGAGGGCGGACCGGACTGTGCGATTTGGTCGGAGCATTTTTCCATCCGCAAACGCCAGGATGGCGGCTACACCATCGCCGATGGTTTCCGCAATATCGTCGATATCGTGCCCGACAGTTTTCGCTATATGCGCGACTTCCTGCCCGCACTTGGGGCAGAATGGAAATCCTTGATGCTACGCTTTGGTGGCCGGTTTTACGACGAGGCCCGCATCCCCAACCGCTGGCGGATGGATGAGGCCAGCCCGTTTGAATATTGCCGCGTTTTGGACCCAAAACCGGCATTCTCCCTGCAAGACAAGGCGTTGGACAATCTGCGCCGGGCGTTTCCGGTGTTTGAAAAGGCCGAAATCGCGCAACGCTGGGCGGGCGCGATTGATGTGACCCCCGATGCGATCCCGGTGATCTCTGGCGTCGATACCATCGCGGGGTTTTACCTCGCCACCGGGTTTTCGGGCCATGGCTTTGGCATTGGACCTGCGGCGGGCAAACTGGCCGCCGATCTGGTCACGGGCCGCACCCCAGTGGTCGATCCGACCCCCTACCGTTTCAACCGTTTCACCGATGGCACCAAAATCGAGATCATCAGCGGTTTCTGATCTGTCCTGGCCTCTTCTGCCGGGGCCAGGGCCAAATGGGCGATGTGACAGACGCAAGGGCGCGTCGCCTTTATCAAACCTTGCGACACACACAGGGAAATTCACCATGACAGACACAGAGAAGACCACGTCTCATCTCACGCGCCGCCAAGCGCTCATGTTGATGGGAGCTGCCGGAACAACAGGCCTGATGGGACCGATGGCGATTGGCCGCGACCGCGCCTTTGCCGCCAATGCCGATCCAAGCGGCCAACTGGTCCTGGCTTTTTCGCAAGAACCCACTGTTTTCAACCCGTTGATGCCGCATATTGAGGTGGACGAAGGCGTCTATTACGCCGTCTATGACCCGCTGTTCGATTTCGACCCAAGCGGTGAATTCTTTGCCATTCTGGCCGCCGACGTGCCGACGGTGGCCAATGGTGGCATCTCCGCCGATGGCCTCAACTGGGCCTTGACGCTCAAAGAGGGCGTGACATGGCATGACGGCACGCCGTTCACCGCCGAGGATGTGAAATTCTCGCTCGAACTGACCATGGACCCGGAATTCCGTTCTTTCCGCTCCACCGGCTATAAGTTGATGAAAAACATCACCGTGGTGTCCGACACCGAGTTGACATGGGAGATGGCCGAGCCCTTCGCGCCGATGGCCGCAATCTTGGCCTCGACCTATATCATCCCAAAACATGTGTTTGATGGCGTTGCTGACAAGAACGACAGCCCGCTCAACACCGCGCCCATCGGCACCGGCCCGTTCAAGTTCAAAAACCGCATGGCGGGCGATCACATCGAGCTTGAGGCCAATGCCGATTACCACATGGATGGTCCCTATCTCAAAACGCTGATCATCAAATATGTGCCTGATCTCAATGTGATGTACACACAGTTCAAATCCGGCGACATCGACGTGATCGGCCTGCAATACATCACCCCGGACCATCTGGCCGAGGCGGAAACGCTGGAGGGCAAAGTCGTCAAAATCTCGGGTCAGGCGACATTTGAATCCATCGGCCTGAACACGACCCGGCCGCAGTTTCAGGAACTGGCGGTGCGTCAGGCGCTTTACGCCGCGATTGACAAAACTTCGATCATCGACGCGCTGTACTACGGCGTGCCAACCCCGACCGAAACCTACATGCCGCAGCAGTCCTATTATTATAACCCGGACCTGCCCAAGCATGAGTTCAACATCGACAAAGCCAATGCTTTGCTGGACGAGGCCGGTTGGGTGCGCGGGGCCGATGGCATCCGCGAAAAAGACGGCGTGAAACTGGCCTTTTCCAACTCGACCACAGCGGGCAACCACCTGCGCGAACAGGCGCAGCAGTTCATCCAACAGACCTTCCTCGAAATCGGTGTGGCGATGGAGATCAAAAACCTGCCCCCCGCTGTCATGTGGGGCGATTACTGGATGAATTCCGAATTCGATTCCGTGGTTGTGGGTCTCAATACGCTCGCAGGGGCCGACCCGGACACCTCGGATTACTTCATGTCCACCGCCTCTCCGGTGCTTGGCGGCGCGGGCCAAAACACCTTTGGCTATAACAGTGCCAAAGTGGATGAGCTGCTTACCAAGGGCGCTTTGAGCTTTGTCCCCGAAGACCGCAAAGCCATCTACCAGGAGATGCAGGCCGTGATCCGCGATGATCTGCCCTTCCTGCCTATGTTCCAATATTCGGTGATCAAAGGCTGGAAAGACGATGTGACCGGCCCGGCGCCGAACGTGAACAACCGCATCGACAGTTGGAACGTGCGCGACTGGAAACGCAGCTAAGCGCGCGTTCCCTTGGGCGCGGCGGCCCTCCCCCCGCCGCGCCCTCATCGGAGCCGGTCCCACGCGAAAGAGGCCGGATCTCAATCCAAACCTCGCACAAAGAGGGCGCCCGCCATGCTGCGCTACATCTTATCCCGGCTCGGCCAGAGCCTTATTTTGTTGCTGATCGTGTCTTTCATTGGCTTTGCCGTTCTGACCCTGGCCCCCGGTGGGCCGCTGTCGCAATTCGCGCTCAGTCCCGGCATGACCCAAGAACAGATCGACAAGATCGCCGAACAAATGGGCCTCAACCGCCCGCTTTGGGTGCAGTATATCGACTGGTTCACCCATATGATCACCGGCGATTGGGGCACCTCCTATCGCGATGGCCAACCCGTTTTGCATGTGATCGGCAGTCACCTTTTTGCCACGCTGTTGTTGATGGGCACCGCCACAACGCTTTCGGTCAGCATTGGCAGCTCCATCGGCATCCTCAGTGCCATCCGGCGCGGGTCCCTCTTTGACACCACAATGACCGTTGCCGCGATGATCGCCCTCTCGATCCCGACCTTTTGGTTTGGCCTGATCGCCATCTATATTTTCTCGCTCAACCTCGGTTGGTTGCCGGCGGGGAATATGTACAACATCGGCGATCAATCGGTGCTCGATTACCTGCGCCACCTGATCCTGCCTGCCAGTGTTCTGGCTCTGGTCGATGTGGCGATCTGGAGCCGCTATATGCGCACCTCCACCCTCAATGTGATCCATCAGGATTTCGTCCGCACCGCCCGCGCCAAAGGCCTGAGCTCGCGCCGGGTTTTGCTCAAACACATCGTTGGCAACTCCTTGGTGCCAATGATCACCTTGGCCGGGCTTCAGGTGCCGATGGTCTTGGGCGGCGCTTTGGTGACGGAAACCGTGTTCACATGGCCCGGCATGGGGCGGCTGTTCCTCGATAGCCTGGGCTATTCCGATTACCCGGTGGTGATGGGGCTGTTGATGGCCTCCGCCTTGCTCGTACTCATCGGCAATCTCGCCGCCGACCTCCTGATCGCCCAGATCGACCCGCGTGTCCGGCTGGACTAAGAAAGGCCACTCTCATGACCTCTGCCCCGCTCACGTCTCCTGCCGCCCGCCGCCCGGTCATCCAGTCGCGTGCGCTGCGTCGGTTTCTCTCGCATCGTTTGGCCCTGATCGGGGTGATCATGGTGCTGTCGCTGACACTGGCCTGTTTCATCGGCCCGCATCTCTTGCCCTATGACGAATTGCACATCGACCTGCGCGCCCGCTTCGCGCCCCCCGGCACCGGAGGCCATATTTTTGGCACCGATCCGCTGGGCCGCGACATTGCCGCGCGGCTGTTTCACGCGGGCCAGATCTCCATGGCCGTGGGGTTTGCGGTGATGATCATCGCCACCGCATTCGGCTCCGTCGTTGGGGTGATCTCCGGCTATTACGGCGGGCGGGTCAGCGCGGTGCTGATGCGCATCGTTGATGCCTTCCTGTCTTTCCCTTCGGTGTTTTTGCTCCTGGCTCTGGCCGCGTTCATCCAACCCAGCCCGGTGATGATCGCCCTGATCATATCGGCGACAAGTTGGATGGAGGTCGCCCGGATCGTCGAGGCCGAGGTCAAATCCCTGCGCAATCAGGACTTTGTGCAGGCCGCGCATATGTTGGGCCTGTCCGGGCGCTGGATCATGTTCCGCGAGCTTTTGCCCAATGCCATCGGCCCGATCATTGTCGCCGCCAGCCTGACCGTGGCCCGCGCGATCTTGCTTGAGGCCTATATCAGCTTTCTCGGCTACGGCATTCAACCGCCGTTGCCAAGCTGGGGCAATATGCTCAATGGCGCACAGCAATATCTGGCCTCCGCACCCTGGCTCGCCATCGTGCCGGGAGTGGCAATCACCATCGCTGTGACCGGGTTCAACTTTATCGGCGACGGGCTGCGCGATGCCTTTGACAGTCGCAGTGGTGGACGCTGAGATGAGCCGCAAATTTTCAAAATTCGAAGACACGCTGTGGCATGCGACCGCGAGCGCCGCGCCCAAAACCGCGCCGCTTGCGGGCACGGTCACGACCGATGTCTGCATTGTTGGGGCGGGGTATTCCGGGTTGAGCACCGCTTTGGAACTGGCGCGGCAAGGCGTGTCTGTGGTGGTGCTGGAGCGCAAGGAGATCGGCTTTGGCGGCTCCGGGCGCAACGCCGGGCATTGCACCCCGACCTTCACCCATTACAGCCTGCCCGAGCTGCGCCGCGTGTTGGGCACGCCTTGGGCCGAGCGTCTGATCCATCGCCAAACCCGCGCCAATGACAAGGTGAGCGCCATGATCAGTCGCTACGGCATCGACTGCGAATGGGAGCAAAACGGCTATGTTCAGGGCGCGCTCTTTCCCAGCCATTTGAAAACACTGGAAAAACGCGCGCAGGAGTATAACGGCATCGGCGCGCGCACCCGAATGATCGACCGCGAGGAGACCCGCGCGATCACCGGATCGTCGCGGTTCTATGGCGGCTGGCTTCACGAGGAAGCGGGCGGGCTGAATGCGCTTGGCTATGCCCGTGGCCTTGGCCGCGCGGTCCAAACAGAGGGCGGGCGCATTTTTACGGGCACCGAAGTCACCGGCTGCGCGCGCGAAAACGGCGCATGGGTCGTGCGCACGCCGTATGGCGCGGTGCGGGCCGAAAAAGTGATCTACACCACCGGCGCTTACACCGTTTCGGGCTGGCCGAAACTCGACCAAACCTTTCGCATCATGCGGGTGTTCGTGGCCGCAACCCAACCTCTGTCCGAGGCCGCTCAGGCGGTGGTTTTGCCCAAACGCACCACCATCCAGGACGGGCGCGGCGACATTTACGTCTATAAATACAATGCCCAAAACCGCATCGTCGCCTCGATGTTCCCGATGGGACAGCGCGGCCGCGATCCCAAATTCACCCGCCAAGTGCTCTCGGACCGGCTGAAATGGCTGCACCCGGAGCTGCGCGAAGACCTCAGCTGGGAGTTCTTTTGGTACGGCGAACTGGATATGCAGCGCAAAACCATCCCCCGGCTCTATCATCTTGCCCCCGGCGTGGTCGCCATGACGGGTCTGTCCGGGCGCGGTGTGCCGACCGGGTCGATGATCGGCGGCATCCTGTCCGAGTGGGCCATGGGCGTGGCAGAGGCCGATCTGGACCTCAAAATCGAACCGCTCCATGCGCAACCGCTTTATATGTCCGTCGCTCCGCAGGCGGCCTTGCGCGGCTACCGTGTGCGCGATTGGGCGCGCGCGAAAACACAAGGGGCCCCCTTGCCGCCTCATGCTTAGACCCCCGTTTCAACTCAACCGAAATATCGCGGTGCCCGAGTGGACCGCAACAGGAGTGAAGACCCATGCCAGGACCTAAACTGGACCCCGTCACCAGCGACCCAAGCCTCCCCGGCGCCGTTGATGTTGTGATCATCGGCGGCGGCATCGTTGGGGTCTGTACCGCGCTTGAGCTGGTTGAACGTGGTCTCAAGGTGGCGATTTGTGAAAAGGGCGAGATCGGCTGTGAACAGTCGAGCCGCAATTGGGGCTGGGTCCGGCTGACCCATCGCGACCTGCGCGAAATGCCGTTGATGGTGGAATCGGTACGGCTATGGAAAGGCCTTGATGCGCGCATCGAAGGCGACACCGGCTATCGCCAATGTGGTGTCACCTTCACCTGCGCCACCGATGCGGCACTGGCCGAAGAACGCATCTGGCTTGAGCATCTCAAAGACTATCAAATCCCCGCCAAACTTCTCACCCGCGACGAGGCTTTGGCGCAATTTGACGGGCTTGACCTCGACATCAAAGGCGCGCTTTACAATCCGCATGATGGCCGCGCCGAGCCGCAAAAAGCCGCCCCCGCGATTGCCCGCGCGGTTCAGGCGCGTGGCGGCACGGTGCATCAAAACTGTGCCGTGCGTGTGGTTGAAACCGAAGCGGGCAAGATCAGCGGCGTGGTCACCGAACAGGGCCGCATTGCCTGTTCCAAAGTCTTGGTGGCAGGCGGCGTCTGGTCGCGGCTGTTCCTTGGAAATCTGGGCATTGAGCTACCGCAACTGCGCACCAAAAGCACGGTTTTGGCAACAGATCCGGTGCCAAATGGCCCCGAAGGCACGGTCAAATTCAAAGATTTCGCCCTGCGCAAACGCCGCGATGGCGGCTATACTGTTGCCTCCGCCCTGCCGAGCAAATATCAATTGACGCCCGACAGTTTCCGCCTGTTCACCGCCTTTCTGCCGACGCTGAAAAACGAATGGCGCAACATCAATCTGGGCATCGGCCCGGCGTTTTTTGACGCGCTGCGCACCCGCCGCCATTGGGGGCCAAGGGATCGCACACCGTTTGAAGACACCCGCGTGCTCGACCCCGCCCCCGACCCCGCCGCAATTGACAAGGTGTTCGACATCATCAAAGCCGCCTACCCGCTGTTTCGCAACGTTGGCGTGGCACAGCGCTGGGCCGGGTATATCGACGTGTTGCCCGACATCATCCCGGTGATTTCCCCCACCGAAGGCGTCAAAAACGGCCTGCCCGGCCTGTTTGTCGCCACCGGATTTTCCGGTCATGGCTTTGGCCTTGGCACCGGGGCGGGGCGTTTGGCGGCGGATTTGATCACCGATCACCCGCCCGTGGTCGACCCCACGCCATTTCGGTTGCATCGCTTCTCGGATGGCTCAAAAATCACCCCTCTGAGCGGTGTGACCAGCCGATAAGACAGACCCCCACGGCCAGACAGGACAGCCGCATGACGCTTTTGCTCAACACCCGTGACACCGACCGCATCGACGCCTTTCGCGCGACCTTTGCCCGCGATCTGCCCGATGTCACACTGGTGACCCCGCAGGAGGCCTTTGATCCGGCTCAGGTGCGCTATGTGTTTACATGGCTGCCGCTGCCGGATTGGTCGATATTCCCGGCGCTTGAGATCGTGTTCTCGGTCAGCGCCGGAGTCGATCAATTCGCCACCCTGCCACCGGATTTGGCCTTGATCAAAATGAGTGATCCAAACAACACGCGGATGGTGGTCGAATATGTGCTGAGCGGCTGCCTGGCCTGTCTGCGCGATCTGCCATCATATGCTTGGGCACAGCGGCATCAGGACTGGAATGCCGCTCCGGTGCGCTGTGCCGCCGACACCCATGTGGCCGTTCTGGGGCTGGGCGAAATCGGCTGTCTGGCGGCTGAGGCGCTCAGGGATATTGGGTTTCAGGTCTCCGGCTGGTCACGCTCACAAAAGCATCTGCCCGGTGTGACCTGTATCACCGGGATCGAGGCGCGCGATCATCTGCTCTCGCAGGCGGATATTGTGGTCTGCCTGTTGCCTCTGACGCCTGAGACGCGCAGGATTTTAAACCGCGAGACCTTTGTCAAAATGAAACCCGGTGCCAGCCTTGTCCATGCCGGGCGCGGCGCGCATTGCGACTTTGGCGCTTTGGCTGAGGCGCTGGAGCGCGGCCATCTGCGCAATGCGGTGATTGATGTGTTTGACACCGAACCCCTGCCCGAGGGCGATGCGGTCTGGGCGCTGCCCCGGACCTTTCTGACCCCGCATATTGCCGGGCGCACCGATGCGCAGACCGGGGCGCAAAACGTGGCCACCAATATTGCGCGCCACAAGGGTGGGCTTGATCTGTTGTGGCAGGTGGACCGCCGCAAAGGCTACTGAAAACACAATACAAAACCCCCCGCAAGCGGAACGCAGCTTGCGGGGGGATTGGCATCACGGAAGGAGGATGTGATGCGGGAGGAGAGGTTTGATTTAAAGCCTTTTGCATTTTTCCTGAATCAGGACATGCAGCAAAGGCTCACGAGCCGTTGATGGTGTGGGCGTTTCACCCATGATCTGGCTCAGATCAAAGGCAAAACGCTTTAGACGCGGCGTCCCGCCTCGGCGGCGATGTCGCGGATTGAGTGGCGGGAAATCCCGAGATCGGTCAATTCATACTCCGTCATCATCGAGAGTTCGCGAAACACGCGCTCTGCTTCGGCGCGTTGGGCACGACGGTGGGAAAACTCAGCGCGCAACGCAGCAAAACGATCCATAAGCGGCTGCGTGACGGCGAGGTTTTGGGTCATATAGGCCATGGTAATCGCTCCTTTGGTCTGTAGCTCTGTTTTGGGATGCATTGGCTTTCAAAGCGCTTCGATCCCCTGTCTTGACCCTTATATGCGCCTGTTAGCGCCCTCATACCAGAGACAAGGCGCGAAGGCCGTCATGCACAAAACGCATAGCAAACCGCGAAAGCCATGCATCAAACGAAGATGCCCCCTATCGCGCCCACACTTGCAAAACGCGCCCCCTTTATGATCTATGGGCACAGGCTTATCTATGGATCAGACAGGCTACGATCAAAGACATCAGGCCACGCACAAAGACATAAGGACCGCTCATGCCCCTCGCCCCCACGCTCGCCAAATCCGTCTCCGTCGGCCCAGAGGGCCTGAGCCGTCCGGTCACCTTATCGAACGCCCTGCCCTTTGGACTGATCGCGGGCCCCTGCCAGTTGGAAAGCCTCGATCACGCCCGCATGTTGGCCGAACGGATCGCCGAGGCCTGTGATGCAACGGGCACGCCGTTTATGTTCAAAGGCTCCTATGACAAGGCCAACCGCAGCTCGCTTTCGGGCAAACGCGGCCTTGGCGCCGAGGCGGGTCTGAGCATCCTGTCCAAAATTCGCGACGAATTTGGTTGTCCGGTGCTGACCGACGTGCATGAAACCCACCATTGCGCCATGGCGGCCGAGGCGGTGGATGTGTTGCAAATCCCGGCGTTTCTGTGCCGTCAGACCGATCTGTTGCTGGCCGCTGGCGAAACCGGCAAAACCATCAACATCAAAAAGGGGCAATTTCTGGCCCCTTGGGACATGGACAATGTGGCCGCTAAAATCGCCTCGACCGGCAATGACAAGATCATGCTCTGTGATCGCGGCACCTCCTTTGGCTACAACACGCTGGTGAGCGATTTCCGCGGCCTGCCCCGCATGGCCGAAACCGGCTATCCGGTCTGTTTTGACGCCACCCATTCGGTGCAACAACCGGGCGGCAATGGCACCTCGACGGGCGGTGATCGCACCATGGTGCCGCCTTTGGCGCGCGCCGCCGTGGCTGTTGGTGTGGCTTGTTTGTTCATCGAGACCCATGAAGACCCGGACAATGCGCCCTCGGACGGGCCAAATATGGTGCACATCGAAGACCTGGCCGGGCTGTTGTCCACCCTGCGCGCCTTGGATCAGATCGTGAAACTCGGCACCTAAACCCGGACTGGTTAAGCGCGGATGAAAGCTCAAATTTTCAGATAAGCGCCGCGCCCGTGCCGCAATTTGGTGCCGGGCGTGGCCGCATTTGGCAACAATTTTGATGTGACCAACCATCAGGATGTTTCAAAGGGGTTTTCCAAATGCAAACAACGCCGCAAAAACCGCAAGCCAATCCGAAGCCGCCACAAGTGCCGCAGCCGCAAGCCCGCGCGCCGCTGCCGTTCATTGTCAAACGCACCGTCAGCTACACCGATTGGGCCGCACTGTAACGCAGGGTAACGCAAGGTAACGCGCGCCCCAAGAAGCCGTCAGATCGCTTGACGCCCGTGCCGTAGCCTTGGCACACTCACAGAACCGTTCCCTCCTGCTGTGCCAAGGCCCGTCATGCCCTCTCCCGTCTCTTCCATCCGCAACCTCGGCCCCACCTCGGACGCCTCATATGCCCGCGCCGGGATCACCTCCGCCGAGGCCCTGCGCGACATCGGCCCGGATGCCGCCTATGCAAGGCTTTTGGCCCATGGCAGTCGGCCGCATTTCATCGGCTATTACGCCATGGTGATGGGGCTGCAGGGGCGGCCTTGGAATGATTGCAAAGGGGCGGAAAAAACCGCCCTGCGCGCCCGGTTTGATGCGATTGTCAGTGCCGCCTTGGCCGATGACACTGCGCCGCCCATGGGGATTGAGGTGATTTTGGACACCATCGGCACCGGGCTTAGGCGTTGATCACACCCCGTTTTTTACCGCGACCAAATACTCACTTATCCCGGATCAAACACTTATCCCGGATCAAACAAAAAGGCCGCCCCGGATGGAGCGGCCTTTTGTCGTTTCAAAGCGGATTCTAAACCTTAAGGCTTAGCCAACCAGTTCGAGACCGGAGAAGAAATACGCGATTTCTGCCGCAGCGGTTTCCGGGGCGTCGGAGCCATGCACGGAGTTTTCGCCAACGGAGAGTGCGAATTCGGCGCGGATCGTGCCGGGAGCGGCGTCTGCCGGGTTGGTGGCGCCCATGATTTCGCGGTTTTTCGCGATGGCGTTTTCACCTTCAAGAACCTGAACCACAACCGGCTCGGAGATCATGAAGTCACACAGTTCGCCAAAGAAGGGACGGTCTTTGTGCACGCCGTAAAAGGTCTGAGCCTGAGCCAGGGTCATTTGAATGCGCTTGGATGCGATCACACGCAGGCCAGCTTCTTCGAATTTCGCGACGATGGCGCCGGTCAGGTTGCGTTTGGTGGCGTCAGGTTTGATGATGGAGAAGGTGCGCTGGATAGCCATGGGAGGAACCTCTTGGATCGGATTTTAAGGGAACCGGGCACGAGCCAAGCCGCACCCGAAGATTGCGCGCCGGATAGCACGGGCAGCCGCCTTTGAAAAGCAGAGTTTGAAAAGCGGTGATTGACCTTCGCCGCAGTCTCAGGCATGGCTCGCCGCATGTTGAAAATTCGCGATATCACCTATTCCGTTGACGGCCGCATTTTGATCGAGAATGCCTCCGCCACCATTCCCACCGGCCACAAGGTCGGGATTGTCGGCCGCAATGGCGCCGGCAAGACCACCCTGTTTCGCATCATTCGGGGCGAATTGGTCCTCGAAGGCGGCGTGATTGAGATGCCCGCCCGCGCCCGCATCGGCGGCGTGGCCCAGGAGGTGCCGGGCAATGAGGTCTCATTGCTGAACACGGTGCTGGCGGCGGATATCGAACGCGAAAGCCTGATGGCCGAATCCGAGACCGCAACCGACCCGCATCGGATTGCCGAAATTCAGACCCGTTTGGCCGATATTGACGCCTGGTCCGCCGAAGGCCGCGCCTCAAGCATTCTCAAAGGTCTGGGCTTCACCGAAGAAGAGATCCACATGCCCTGCTCCGCCTTTTCCGGCGGCTGGCGGATGCGCGTGGCGTTGGCGGGTGTGTTGTTCTCGCAGCCCGATCTGTTGCTCCTCGACGAGCCGACCAACTATCTCGATCTGGAAGGCGCTTTGTGGCTGGAAAGCTACCTTGGCCGTTACCCGCATACGGTGCTGTTGATCTCTCACGACCGCGCGCTTTTGAACCGCGCCGTGGGCGGCATTTTGCACCTCGAGAGCAAAAAACTGACGCTCTATTCCGGCGGCTATGACGATTTCGCCAAAACCCGCGCCGCCCAACGCGCGGTTCAGGCGGCGGCGGCAAAAAAACAAGACGCGGCGCGCGAGCACCTGCAAAGTTTTGTCGATCGCTTCAAAGCCAAGGCCTCGAAAGCAAAACAGGCGCAATCCCGCGTTAAGATGCTGGAAAAGATGGAAAAAATCACTGCGCCCGAAGATGCGGCGCGGGTGGTGTTCTCTTTCCCAGAACCCGAAGAATTGTCGCCGCCGATCATCAACATGGAAAACGCATCCGTGGGCTATGATGGCAAACAGATCCTCGGCAAGCTCGATCTGCGCATCGACCAAGACGACCGGATCGCGCTTTTGGGCCGCAACGGCGAAGGCAAATCGACGCTCTCGAAACTTCTGTCCAACCGGCTTGCGCCGATGGGCGGCAAGATGGTGCAGCATAGCAAATTACGCATCGGGTTCTTTGCCCAACACCAAGTCGATGAGCTGTATCTGGACGAAACCCCGTTGCAGCATTTGCAACGCGCCATGCCGGATTTCCACCCGCCAAAACTGCGCGCCAAACTGGCCGGATTTGGCCTTGGAGCGGATCAGGCGGACACCGAAGTCGGGCGCTTGTCCGGTGGGCAAAAAGCGCGTCTGTCACTGCTTTTGGCCACGCTTGATGCGCCGCATTTGTTGATCCTCGATGAGCCGACCAACCACCTCGACATCGAAAGCCGCGAGGCGTTGGTTGAGGCGCTGACGGCCTATACGGGCGCGGTTGTGTTGGTCAGCCACGACATGCATTTGCTCTCGCTTGTGGCGGATCGGCTGTGGCTGGTGAAAGATGGCCGGGTCTCCCCCTATGAGGACGATCTGGACGCCTATCGCCGCCTGTTGTTGACAGGCGATGACAAACCGAAAGAGGCCAAATCCAAGGCCGCCAGACAGGCCGCCGCCCCGGCAAAAAAGGCCAGCCGCGAGGAGATCCAAGCCTTTAAGGCCGAGATTCGCAAATGCGAGGAACGTGTTGGCAAGCTCAATGACATGAGCAAGAAGCTACAGATCAAACTGGCCAACCCGGCGCTTTACGAAGACAAAGAGGCCGCCGTGATTTGGCAAAAGAAATATTCCGAAGTGGTCGACGCGTTGGAACGCGCGGAATCGCTTTGGATGGATGCGCTTGAAAAGTTAGAAAAAGCAAACGGTTAAGACAGGTCTTTGATGGATATTCAAACCCTCATCACCGCGTTTTTGACCCTGTTCGTGATCATTGATCCGATCGGGCTTGCGCCGCTGTTTGTGGCACTCACACCCGGCGCGTCGGCGGCGCATAGGCGGGCCGTGGGTCTGCGCGCGGTGACGATTGCCTTTGTGATCCTGACGGTGTTTGGCCTGTTTGGCGATCACGTCCTGACCTTTGTTGGCATTTCCATGCCGGCCTTTCGCATCGCGGGCGGGCTTTTGTTGTTTTTGACCGCCCTTGAGATGTTGTTTGAAAAGCGTTCGAAACGGCGCGAAGAACATGCGCAGCACCCAGAACATCAACCGGTCGAAGACCCGTCGGTCTTCCCGCTGGCCACACCGCTTTTGGCGGGTCCGGGGGCGATCACGTCGATGATCTTGCTGATTGATCAATCCGAAGGTGTCAGTGGCGTGTTTTTCGTCCTTGGCGTCTTGTTGGCCGTGCTTTTGGTGGTGCTGTTTTTCTTTATGATGAGCACTGCGATGGAGCGGATTTTGGGCGCGACGGGCATCAATGTGGTGACGCGGTTGATGGGGATGCTCTTGGCTGCGCTCTCCGTGCAATTCGTCATTGACGGGCTCAAAGCGGTGTTTTTCTAACATTTACCTGATAGTTGCGTGACTGGCGCCTGTGTCACGCTGACAAATCCGAAAACACACCCTATCTATACCCCATGGACAGCTTTGACACCGCCCGCATTCTTTATCTGTCGCTCCTTTTGGGGGCGATTGGATTTTATTACATCGTCGCCAACCGTCGCAATCTGGGGCAGCTGTTGCGCCATGCCGCGCTTTGGGCGCTGATTTTTATCGGCGCTTTGGCGGCGGTGGGACTGTGGCAAGACGTGCGACCGCGCCTTGCGCCGGCGCAAATCATCCGTGGGGATGGGATAATTGAGGTTGATCGCGATCAAAGCGGGCATTTTTCGCTCACGGCCATGGTCAACGGCGCGCCGATCGCGTTTTTGGTCGATACCGGCGCGTCCAATGTGGTGCTCTCGCTCAAAGACGCCGAACGCGCCGGGATCAATGTCGACGATCTGACCTTTACTGGCCGCGCTCAGACCGCCAATGGCACCGTGCGCACCGCCCCGGTCAAGATCGACACATTGAGTTTGGGCGGCATCCAGGACGACCGGGTCCGCGCCTATGTCACTGATGGCGATCTGTTTGGATCGCTCTTGGGGATGGATTACCTGCGCCGCTATGATCGCATTGAAATCAAACAGGATAAGTTGATTTTGACCCGCTAAGCCGGTCACGGCAAAGCGTCACGCGCTTTCGGCCTTCTTTTCCCATCTGCCACTTTCCTCGGACCAGTATTGCGCCTGTGCCCCCGCGCCTGTCAGCGATTTCCATTGCACCCGCGCCTGTTGCACCGCCTCCGGGTCGTGACCGTCAAACAGGATACAGACCCGATCCGCGCGGGCGACCTCGTCGGCACTGATCTCGGCACCACCGACACTCATGATGCAGGAGGCCCGATTGGTCCCCGGCGCGAGCGTCAACAGAATGGGTTGATCGGCATCATGCGGCCCATTTGCCAAACCATGCGGTAAAAACCCGTCGCGCGCCCAAAGCGCGGTATCAAGCGCCGCAAGCGTCTGTTCCGAGCGCCCCCGGACCTCAACCCGCCAGCCTGCCGCGAGAGATTTCTCCGACAGGCTGGCCAGGGTCACGGCCAGAGGCGCTTGGGTCAAGTGATAGAAAAAGGCAGCGCCCATAAGGGATTAAGCCTCTTTATTCATGTCATCGACAAGGCGGTTGAGCGCCAAAACGCCCCAACCTGTCGCGCCTTTCGGGGCCAGAGTGGTCGGAGTTTTCGTCAAAGCCACACCTGCGATGTCGAGGTGAATCCAAGGGGTTTCGTCTTTGACAAAGCGTTTGAGGAATTGCGCCGCCGTGATCGACCCTGCCGCCCGGTCGCCGACATTTTTCATATCCGCAACATCGGATTTGAGCATTTTGTCGTAGTTCGCGCCCATCGGCATCCGCCATGCGCCCTCGCCTTCGGCGCTGGCCGCTTTGAGGAAGGCGTTGCAGAACGGATCGTCGTTGGAGAAGACGCCCGCGTTCTCATGGCCAAGGCCGATGATGATCGCGCCGGTGAGGGTGGCCAGATTGACCATGGCGCGGGGCGCAAAACGGTCTTGGGCGTACCACAACACATCGGCCAGAACCAAACGGCCCTCGGCATCGGTGTTGATGATCTCGACCGTGTCGCCTTTCATCGAACGGACCACATCGCCCGGACGGGTCGCGTTGCCATCGGGCATGTTTTCAACGATGCCGACGATGCCCACCACATTGGCGGCGGCTTTGCGCAGGGCCAGCGATTTCATCACCCCCGCAACAACACCCGCGCCGCCCATGTCCATGGTCATGTCTTCCATGCCAGCCGCCGGTTTGATCGAAATCCCGCCGGTGTCAAACACCACGCCCTTACCAACAAGCGCCAAGGGAGCCTCGTCTTTGCCGCCCTTCCATTGCATCACAACCACTTTCGAAGGGCTGGTCGACCCTTGGCCCACGGCCAAAAGCGTGCGCATTCCGAGGGCTTCAAGATCGGCCTCCTCCAGCACTTCAACCTCAAGGCCAAGAGCCTCCAAGGCTTTGAGACGATTGGCGAATTCGGTGGTGTTGAGGATGTTGGACGGTTCCATCACCAGATCGCGGGTGAAGAACACGCCTTCACTCAGCGCCTCAATGGTGGACAGATCGACACTCTCGGGTTTGGTCACGGCAATCGTCACCTCGGGGATGTCCTTGGCCGGACCGTCGCCCATGTGATCGGAGAATTTGTAATGTTTGAGCGCCACGCCCAAAGCCAGTTCTTCAACGCGTTTGACACTGCCGGGCAGCACCAAAGCGCCCGCTTTTGTGACCGCACCGCCAATCGCAGCACCCGCCTTGCGCGCCAGTTCAACAGAGGCCTGATTGGAGAGTTTCACCACCTGAACCGCCTCGGCCGCCATGCCCGCCGGATAGGCCAAATCTTTGGCCTCACCTTCGGCCAGCTCTTCAAAGGCCTCGCTTTCCACAAACCGCGCCAACGCCCCTTTGCTCAAACGGTTGATGCGGCGAGCGGATTGACCCAGCGTGCCCTCCGGGCTCACCATAACGGCAACACGCCCGCTCACGGTGGCAATCGCATCAAGGTCAAGGGCAGCAACGGTCAGCTTAACGGGTTGGGTCATCGGGAATCCTTTGTCGAATGTGTCGCGTCTGTGCGAAAGGGACAGCTCGCCGTCCCTTTGGAGCTGGCAATAAGGTAGACCGCAAAGACGGCGGTGACCAGAGCGAGATTACGGGTTTCTCCCATCCTCACAGCGCGATAAAGTCCGCGCAATCTGTCAGTGGCCTTGGGGAACGCGTTTGGGAAGATTCGACAAATACATGCTTCAGCAATTGCTGATGCTGTTCGGGTTTTTCTCGCTCGTTCTGGCTTTGGTGTTCTGGGTCAACAAGGCGGTGAGCCTTTTGGATTGGCTGATGGGCGATGGTCAATCGGCCTCGGTGTTTTTGCAACTCACGCTGTTGTCCCTCCCGACGATCCTGGTCAATCTGTTGCCGATCGCGGCCTTTGCCGCCACGGTCTATGTCACCAACCGTTTGTCGGCAGAATCGGAATTGGTGGTGGTTCAGGCGGCGGGCTATTCGCCTTATCGCCTCGCGCGCCCGGTGTTTTTCTTTAGCGTCATCGTGGCGCTCATGGTGGCGATCTTGGCCCATGTGTTGGTGCCGCTTTCCGTGCAAGAACTGGACATGCGCCGCAGTGAGATTGCCCGCGATGTCACCGCGCGACTGTTGACCGAGGGCACATTTGTCCACCCGACCAAGGGCATCACCTTTTATGTGCGCAACATTTCGGCGGCGGGCGAATTGGAAGACATCTACCTGTCCAACAGCCGTGATGCGAGCCAGCGCCAAAGCTTTATGGCGTCGCGCGCCCTGATCGTCAAAGGCGATGGCCGTGATGGCAGCACCGAAAACGACGCGCCGATGTTGTTGATGTTTGATGGCATGGCGCAGACCTATGAATTCAGCGGCAAACGTCTGTCCGTCACCCGTTTTGACAGCTTCGCCTATGGGCTTGGTGGCCTGATAAACACCGATGTGGCCGGGACACGTTCGATCCGCGCGACCACCACATTTGATCTGTTGCGCGCAAACCCCGCGCTTCAGGCCGACACCGGGGTCACCAAAGATGGCATGATCGCCGAGGCCAATATGCGCATGAACAAAGCCCTTCAGAGCGTCGCGATCAGCCTGATCGGCTTTGGCACGCTGATCGTCGGCGGATTTTCGCGCTTTGGTCTGTGGCGACAGATTTTGGTCGCCATCGTGCTTTTGGTGGTGGTCAAGTCCATCGACAACACGCTCGAAGGGATGATTGACAATGACGCGCGGCTTTGGCCGTTTCGATATTTCGCCACGGTTTTGGGACTGGGCATATCATGGGCCTTGCTGTGGAAAGCCGCCCATCCGCGCCTGCGCCGCGCGCCACGTTTGGGGAGCGCATCATGAGACTTGATCTCTATTTCGCCCGCCGGTTCTTGCGGGCTTTGCTGATCGTCATAGCGATTTTCGCCGGGCTGATCGTGATGGTCGAAAGCCTCGATCAAATTCGCAATTTCTCTGGCCTCGACATTGGATCTGCGGCGATTTTCTCCATGGCTTTGCTGCGCCTGCCGCGCACGATTTATGATATTCTGCCAATCATCGTGGTGATTGCGACGCTGGTGTTGTTTCTTGGTCTGGCGCGCTCCTCGGAACTGGTTGTCTCTCGGGCCTCCGGGCGCTCGGCGTTGCGGTCCTTGCTGCCGCCGGTGGTTGTGGTCTTTCTGTTTGGCCTCTTGTCGGTGGCGGTGTTGAACCCGGTGGCCTCGACCACCGCGCGCAGCTTTGAAACCCGCGAAGCGCTTTATCTCAAAGGCGAACGTCAGGTGTTTTCGGTCTCGGACGAAGGGCTCTGGCTGCGGGAAGGCTCGCAAGACGGCCAAATGGTGATCCGCGCCACGCGGTCCAATCTGGATGGCTCCGAATTGTTCGACGTCAGCTTTATCGGCTTTGCCAAGGCGGGCCTGCCGCTGTACCGGATCGAAGCAGAAGAGGCGCGCATCAAAGGCGGACAATGGCAGCTTGTGAACGCCAAACGCTGGCCGCTTTTGGGGGCCGCCAACCCGGAGGCGGCGGCGACCTATCACGAGACACTGACACTCAACACCACGCTGACCCTTGCGGAAATCCAGGACCGCTTTGGCACGCCGCAAGCCGTGTCGATCTGGGATATGTCGGGCTATATCAAAAAGTTGGAAACCGCAGGTTTTTCGGCGCGCAGCTATAAAATGTGGCTGCAAAGCGAATTGGCCCTGCCCTTTACCTTTGTCGCCATGCTGTTGATCGGGGCCGGGTTCACCATGCGCCACACCCGGCTGGGGCGGACCTCGACCTTGGTGGTGACAGCGATCATCCTGGCCTTTGCCTTTTTCTTTCTGCGCTCTTTCGCGATCATTTTGGGGCAAAACGGGCTTTTGCCGATCTCTCTGGCGGCATGGGGCCCACCGATGGCGGTGATTTTTGCCTCTCTTGCGCTGCTGCTGCATTTGGAGGATGGATAGGCCATGACCGTCTCACCTCTCCCTTCCAAGCGCCCGCTGCGCCCTGCCCGTTTGGCGCTGGCCCTGGCCCTGAGCTTTGGCTTTGGTCTGGCCCTGCCGGACGCGCAAACCGGTGCCGCCTTGGCCCAGGACAGTCAAGACGATCAAGCCCTGCCCACAGCACTTTTGGCCGACAGCGTCAGCTTTGATGGCACTGTGCTGATCGCCACGGGTGCGGTCGAAGTGATCCAAGGCACAGTGCGCCTGACGGCCAGCCGGATCACCTTTAACCAAAGCACCGGGCAATTGCAGATCGACGGCCCGATCCGCCTGACTGAAAGCGGCGGCGACACGGTGATTTTGGCCTCAAGCGCCGATCTCGATACCGGGCTTAAAAACGGCATCATGACCTCGGCGCGGATGGTCATCGACCGCCAATTGCAACTCGCCGCCGCGCGGCTTGATGTGGTGGACGGGCGCTATCTGCGGCTCTCAAAGGCGGTGGCTTCGACCTGTGAAGTGTGCGCCGCCCATCCTGTGCCCTTGTGGGAAATCCGCGCCCGCGAGGTGATCCACGACAGTGAGGCGCATCAGCTTTATTTCACCAACGCGCAATTGCGCATCGCCGATGTTCCGGTGTTGTGGTTGCCACATCTGCGCATCCCCGACCCCACCCTCAAACGCGCGCGCGGCTTTTTGATCCCAGAAGTGCATACGGATTCCACCTTGGGCACCGGGATTGAAACCCCTTATTTCATCCCACTGGGCGACAGCCGTGATCTGACGATTTCGCCCTATATCGCCACCAAAACCACCACGCTGGGCCTGCGCTATCGCCAAGCCTTTGCCCGCGGTGAGATCGAAGTAAACGGCGCGGTGAGTTCGGACGACACCCGCGATGGCACCCGGGCCTATCTCTTTGCCGAAGGCGCATGGCATCTGGGCAATGGGTTTGAATTTAGCGCCGATCTGCGCGCCGCCTCCGACATTGCCTATCTGGTGGATTACGGCATTTATGACGGCGATTTTTTGCCCTCCAAATTGGCCCTCACGCGCTATTCCAAAGGCGAGGCCTTTGATGCCCAGTTGATCCATATGCGCACTCTGCGCGCTGCCGATCTGGGGATCGAGGACACCTTGCCGTTCTTTTTGGGCGAGGTCATGTATGAACGCCGGGTCGATCCGGGCGTCATTCCCGGTGCCTTGACCTTTGGCCTCTCCGCCTCCTCCTCCTATCGCGATTCAGAAGTCGATATTGACGGCTATGACGTCTTGCGTCTGGGGGCCGAAGCGGCTTGGATCACCAGCGCGGTGTTCGGGCCGGGGCTGAAATGGGACAGCACCGCCGCCGCCTATGTCGATGCCTATGCCATGCATCAAAATTCAACCTATGAGGACACAGTCGCGCGGTTCACCGGGTCGCTTGAGAGCAAACTGAGCTGGCCCTTGACCCGCACCACAGCGACAGGGGCCTCCGAATTGATCGAACCGATGATCCAACTCGGATGGTCTGACAGCATCGGCGGCGACGTCCCAAACACCGATTCGACCCTTGTTGAATTTGACGAGGGCAATCTGATGAGCCTCGCCCGCTTTCCCGGCGCGGATCGCCGCGCCACCGGGGTTACGGCGGCGGCGGGTCTGCATTTTGCCCATTACGCCGAGACCACCCAATATGAGGTCACCCTCGGCCGGGTGCTTTATCTGGACGACAGTGCCGCCTATTCTGACGCCTCGGGGCTGTCCACCACGCAATCGGATTGGCTTTTGGGGGCCTCTGTGGCCTTTGACACCGGCCTTGACACCAGCCTCGCCTTTCACACCCGGTCCTTGTTTGACGATGCCTTTGATCTGACCAAATGGGAAACCCGCCTCGATTACATGCGGCCCCGCTACACTCTTGGTGCGTCCTACGCCTATGTGGTGGCCGATGCTTTGGAATATCGCGACACGGCGCTCAATGAGTTTGGCCTCGATGGCACGTTCCGATTGGCCAAAAACTGGACCGCCAACCTCGAATATCTTTACGATTTCACCGAGGATGAGGCGACGCGCACCGGGCTTGGCTTTCAGTTTGAAAACGAATGCGCCCGTGTCAGGTTCAAGGTCTCGCGGCGCTATTCCGACACGGATGCGCTTGACCCCACCACCCGCTATTCCCTGTCTATCGGCTTTGGGGCCTATGGCGCGAACGGTAAGAAAGACACGAGCTGTGGCTTTGGGGCGCTCTAAATCCGCACGCACGGGCGGGCATCAGCGGGCACATGCCACCGGGAGAAATGGCAGGACAAAAGGGTAGGACAAACTGGGCCGCGCAATCCGCTTGGCCCGCGCGACGAAACCTCTTAGAAAGAGGTCAGACGCCATAAGCAGGCAACACACGAGGGTGGGCATGAGACGTAAATTCGGGACACTCGACACATCGCAGAGCAGAGCAATCAAACGCCACGGCGCGCGTCAGATGTCTGCCGCGTTGCACGCCATGGCCCGCGCCGTGGTGCGTGGTATGGTGCAGATGGCGGCCATTGCGGCGCTGTCGCTTTCGGCCCTGTCCGTGACCCTCTCTCCGGTGCTGGCGCAAAACATGTTTGCCCCTGTTGCCTATGTGAATGACAAAGTGGTGACCCGCTATGAACTGACCCAACGCTTGGCGCTTTTGCGCGTCTTGGGTGGGGCGGCCTCGGAAAAAGACGCGCTTGATGCGCTGATCGACGAACGCCTCAAAGCCGAAGCCGCAGCCCGAGTGGGGTTGAGCGTCACCGACGAACAAATCGCCCAAGGCATCCAGGAATTCGCGGCGCGTGGCCAATTGAAGCCCGAACAATTCCTCAGCCTGATGGCCAAAAACGGCGTTTCTGCCCAGACCGTGCGTGATTTTCTCTCGACCGGGCTGATATGGCGCGATTACGCCCGTGGCCGTTTTGGTGCCAAGGCGCAGGTCTCAGACTCCGAGATCGACCGCGCCTTGCAAAACAATGGCCCTTCGGGTGGTTTGAGCGTGTTGTTGTCTGAATTGTTCCTGCCCGCGCGCACCCCGGAAGAGACGGCAAAATCGGAGGCTTTGGTCAAAGAAATTGCCGCAAACCCGACGATTTCCAACTTTGCCGCGGCGGCCGCCAAATATTCGGTTGCCCCGAGCCGTGAAAAGTCCGGCCGCATGGATTGGGTCGCGGTTGGCGATTTGCCACCTGCCCTGCGCGGTGCTGTGATCGCGCTCAAACCGGGCGAAATGACCGCCCCCTTGTCGACCGGCAACGCCATTGGCGTGTTCCAATTGCGCCAAATCGCCGAAACCGATGTGGCCACGCCCAACGCCGACGCCATCGAATATGCCGCTTATTACATCAATGGGGGCCGCTCTGAGGCGGCGCTCAAACGCGCGGCGGACATCAAGGCCTCGGTGGACACCTGCGACGATCTATATGGCATCGCCAAGGGCCAGCCGGAGAGTGTTTTGGACATCGACACATTGCCCGTCAAAGACATCCCCAATGATGTGGCGATTGAACTCTCAAAACTCGATCCCGGCGAAGTCTCCACCGCGCTGACCCGCGCGGATGGGCAAACTTTGGTGTTTTTGATGATGTGTGGCCGCAGCTATGAAGCCAACGACAGCGCCGATCGCGACCAAATCCGCCAACAGCTTTTGTCGCAACGCATCGGTGCCTTGGCCGACAGTTTCGTGGCCGAATTGCGCGCAGATGCGACGATTGTGATCCCATGAGCAAATCGGCCTCCACCGCGCCAATCGTCCTGTCCTGTGGCGAACCTGCGGGGGTGGGGCCTGAGATTGCGGTGAAGGCGGCGCAGGCTTTGGACGGATCTGTGCCGTTTTTCTGGCTCGGCGATCCGCGCCATTTGCCCCATGGTGCCCGCTTTGCCGAAATTTCCGAGCCCGCCGAGGCACATCATGTTGCCAGTGGCAGTTTGGCGGTGTTGCGTCATGAGTTTCATGCCCTCGCCACGCCGGGCATCCCCGATTTCGCCAATGCCCAAGGGGTGATCGACGTGCTGCGCCGTGCTGTGGCCTTGGTGCAAACCGGCCAGGCTTCGGCGCTTTGCACCGCACCGATCCATAAAAAAGTGCTCAAAGACGGGGCCGGGTTTGCCTATCCGGGCCATACCGAATTTCTGGCCCATCTTGCGGGCGTCGAGCAGGTGGTGATGATGCTGGCCTGCCCCGAGTTACGGGTGGTTCCGGTGACGATCCACATCGCGCTGCGCGATGTGCCTGAGGCATTCACGCCCGAGCTTTTGGAAGAAACAATCCGCATCACTGCCGCCGATCTGGCCACATTTTGGGGCATTTCCACCCCGCGCATCGCCATTGCCGGGCTCAATCCCCATGCTGGCGAAGGCGGGGCGATGGGCGATGAGGAACTTGAGTGGATGATCCCGCTGATCACCCGCCTCAAGGGCGAAGGCTTTGATCTCAAAGGCCCAATGCCGCCCGACACGATGTTTCACGCGGCCGCGCGGGCAAACTATGATGTGGCGCTCTGTGCCTATCACGACCAGGCGCTGATCCCGATCAAGACGATTGATTTCGCCGGTGGCGTCAATGTCACGCTGGGCTTGCCGTTTATCCGCACCTCGCCGGATCATGGCACCGCCTTTGACATTGCGGGCCAAAATAAAGCCGACCCAACCAGCCTGATTGCGGCGCTCAAGATGGCGCATGAAATGAGCCATGCCAAAAGGCAAAAGGACCACGGATGACAAGTTTTGATGGGCTGCCACCGCTGCGCGATGTGATCGAGCGGCACGGGTTGGTGGCTAAAAAATCTTTGGGCCAAAACTTTTTGCTCGACCTCAACCTGACCTCTAAAATCGCCCGTTTGGCGGGGGATTTGTCAAAATGCGACGTCTTGGAGGTCGGCCCCGGCCCCGGCGGTTTGACCCGCGGGCTTTTGGCCGAGGGCGCGCGCAAAGTTTTGGCGGTGGAAAAGGACAGCCGCGCCATTGCAGCCCTCGACGAAATCTCCGCGATCTATCCCGGACGGTTGGAGGTTTTGAACGCAGATGCGCTTGAAATCGACCCGCTGGAGCGGCTGACGCCGCCGGTGCGCATCATCGCCAACCTGCCTTATAACATCGGCACCGAACTTTTGGTGCGCTGGCTGACCCCGCCAAGCTGGCCGCCCTATTGGTCCTCGCTGACCCTGATGTTTCAGCGCGAAGTGGCCGAACGCATCGTGGCACAGCCGGGCAGCAAGAAATACGGACGCCTCGCGATCCTCAGCCAATGGCGCACGCGCGCCAATATCGTGATGGAATTGCCGCCCGAGGCCTTCACCCCGCCGCCGAAAATCCATTCCGCCGTGGTGCATTTCGAAGCCCTGCCCAAAGCGCGGTTCGAGGCCGATCCAAAAGTCTTGGAACGCATTGTTGCCGCCGGGTTCAACCAGCGTCGCAAAATGTTGCGCGCCTCGTTGAAAGGCGCGGCCCCCGAGATCGAAGATCGCCTGAATGCCGCCGGGATCAAACCCACCGACCGCGCCGAACAAATCTCGGTCGAGGGATGGTGCGCGCTGGCGCGTGAAGTGGCCAAGACCTAAGCGGGAGAGTGCAATGTTTTCGCATGTAACCGTAGGTGCCGATGATTTGACCCAAGCGGCGGCGTTTTATGACGCGGTTTTGGGCGAAATTGGCATGGTACAGCGGGTGGTTGAGCCGGATGGCGGGCCTGGTGCGCGCTGTTGGGTCCGGCCAGAGGCGCCCTATCCCCGGTTTTACGTCTATCAGCCTTTTGACGGTGCCCCCGCGCGCGGCGGCAATGGCGCAATGTTGGCCTTTATCGCACCGTCACGCGCGGCGGTGGACGCGGCCCATGCCCAAGGACTTTTGCACGGCGGAACAGATGCTGGCGCGCCGGGTCTGCGCGCCCATTACGCGCCGGATTATTACGGTGCCTATCTGCGTGATCCTTCGGGCAATAAAATCCATATCGTGCATCGCGCCGCGTTTTGGGACGATCTGACGGATCGCTCAAACCGATAGTGCCCTCACTCGGCGTGCATCGCGCCAAACGCCGCGCCTAAAGCGTTCCACCATAAACCTGACTCACGGATTTATGGCCGAACGCCCACAACATTGATATGTCTTAAAGCGTCACCCTTCCCCACGAAAGGACCCGCCATGGCGCGTTTCACTTTGGCCAAAGCCCCGGCGGCGATGATCACCCTGATTGCGATCCAGACCTTTTGTGCGGTTTTCTTTGTTTTCGATGTCTTCACCGATCTGCAAGAGGCCGGCGGCAAACCGACCACGCATCTTTTGATCGAAGCAGTGGCGGCGGCGACCTTGGTTTTGGCGATCCTGTTGGAACTGGGCTATCTGATCGACCTGCAACAGCGCAAAGCGCGATTGGAACACAGCCTGCATGAGGCATCACAGGCGGTGTTCGATGTGATCGAAAGCCATTTTGACTTGTGGAAACTGTCACCCTCTGAACGCGATGTGGCGCGGTTTTTGGTCAAAGGTTTTACCATCGGTGAGATCGCCGAATTTCGCGGCAACAAAGAGGGCACGATCAAGGCCCATCTCAATGCGATTTATCGCAAATCCGCGACCCGCAACCGGGCCGAGATGATGTCGGCGTTGATTGATACGCTGATCGACACGGCGCCGTCCTCACACGCCCCCTCCGATCGGGCCTGATTGACCACAGACCGTTTCAGCCTCAACATAAAACCCGCACAACCAAGTGCGGGTTTTATGCTTTGGTCATAAGCACCGCGCCCAAAGGCCCGGCGACTTATGCAATCACTCTGCGGCCTCGGAACTGTCGCCTGTGGCGGCACTGTCCGCCTCAGCTTTGCCCTTGCCAGTATCACCACCAGTATCACCGCCCGCATTGCCAGACGTCTCGTCCGTCGTTTTGGGTTTGCGCGGCGCGCGCGGTTTGCGCGGGGCACGGGGCTTTTTCGGCGCAGGTGCGGCACTTTCAGGTGTTTCCACCAGTCCGGTGTCGTCGCTTGCTGGCTGATCTTGTGTGCTGTGATCGACAAAGACCACATCGGGCTGATCGCCCTCACCGGCCACCGAGGATGGCGGAGACGCCGGTTGCGACACGTTCTCAGCCGCCTGCTCTTCGCGTTTGCGATGACGCTCGGCACGTTCTGCACGCTCAAGACGTTCCGATTCCTGACGGTCCCGGCGCTCTTGTTGCTCGCGCTCTTGTTGTTCGCGCTGCGCATCCATTTCTTTTTGCGCCACGCTCAACAAGCGCAGGTAATGTTCCGCGTGTTGCTGAAAGTTTTCAGCCGCCACACGGTCATTGGACAGCTGTGCGTCTCGCGCCAGCTGATTGTATTTGTCGATGATCTGTTGCGGCGTACCGCGCACCTTGCCCTCCGGGCCGGAACTGTCAAACACGCGGTTGACGATATTGCCGACGGTACGGGGGCGATTGTTGGTCTTGGACCGCGAACGGTTTTTAGAGGATCTCATACAGTATTCTCTCGAGCCTTTGTCTTCCGGGTTCTTCGGACCGGCTTATGCTAGATCGGGCTTGTCTGTCCCATGCGCTCCCCGAAATGGGAGCCCTCAACGTCTAAGCTGTGTTGGGTAACGGCGCTGGGGACAGAAGTCCTGCCAAACGCTGTCCTCAGTAATCATGTCCCACCCCTGTTGACAAGCAGTTTTTGCGCTCTTCACGGGCTAAATGCGACCGATGGCCCCTTTGTCGATGCCCCAGCGTCAGATCAATGTCACAAAATCACGCCTCAGGATCACATCACGGGATCACGTCACAGCATAACAACGCAGCATCACAATGCAAAGCACGCGATAGATTTTCTACGGACACTTTCGGACACCGTAGCGCATACATGACGCATACATGGCGCATAAGAGTTACGATTTTCCTGACGCTTGTCCGAAAGCATCGGCCCATGCTGTCCGAAAGGATCGACCCATGCTCGGCCCATGGATCGACCCCGGTGTCACTTACCCAGGTTGCGCGGATGTGGATTGGGCCCTTGCCCGCACACCACGCGGTCCCGGCCATCAAGATCGGCGATCACCCGCACCGCCTTGAACCCCTGCGCCAGCAACAGATCGGACACGGTCGCGCCTTGGGTTGGGCCGATCTCCAACAGGATGCGCCCACGCGGGGCCAAATGCGCCCGCGCCTCGGCCACAATCGCACGATAAGCCGTCAATCCATCCGCCTCATCGGTCAGCGCCATACGCGGCTCATAGGCCAGTTCGGGCGAGAGCGCGGACATTTCAGAGGCGGCAATATAAGGCGGGTTGGAGACGATCAGATCAAAACTCCCTTCGACCCCCTGCCACCAATGCGCCTGTTGAAACCGCGCCTGTTTGGTCAGGCCCAAGGCGGCGCAATTTTGACGCGCCACAGCCAAGGCCGCCTCGGACAGATCGGTCCCAAGCCCTTTAGATATGGGGTTTTCTGCAAGCAATGTCAAAAGGATAGCTCCCGATCCTGTCCCAAGATCAAGGACGGAGGCAAAGGGCTGTGTCAGCGCCTCTTGGATCAATATCTCCGTCTCGGGACGCGGGTCCAACACATCGGCATTGACCTGAAACTCCCGACCATAAAAGGCACGGCGGCCCAGAATATGCGACACGGGTTCGCGCGCCACGCGCCGGGCAATGGTGGCGTCAAACGCGGCTTGCGCCTCTGGCGAAATCGCATCGGGCAACACCAAGGTCAGCCGGTCTGAGGCAATCCCCAACACATGCGCCATCAACAGTCGCGCATCGCGGCCTGCACCGTCAATCTCGGCGGTGGCCAGCGCGCGGGTGCCGAAAACCAGCGCCTGCTGAACGGTAGACACCGTGCTCACACTCGATGTCACACCCGATGTCACACCCGATGTCATTGCCCCATCTCCGCCATCAATCGCGCCTGATGATCGGAAATCAGCGCATCAATCACCTCGTCCAAATCGCCGTTCATCACCGCATCGAGCTTATAGAGCGTCAGGTTGATGCGGTGATCGGTCATCCGGCCTTGCGGAAAATTATAAGTGCGGATGCGCTCCGAGCGATCGCCGGAGCCGACCTGCGATTTGCGCTCGCTTGAGCGCGCATCATGCAGCTTTTGCCGCTCTGCGTCATAGAGCCGCGCACGCAACACATTCATCGCGATCTCGCGGTTGCGGTGTTGCGATTTTTCTGAGGAGGTCACGACGATCCCGGTCGGGATGTGGGTGATGCGCACGGCAGAATCGGTGGTGTTGACGTGTTGCCCGCCCGCGCCAGAGGATCGCATCGTGTCGATGCGGATGTCATTGGCGTTGATTTCGATGTCCACGTCCTGCGCTTCGGGCAGAACGGCGACGGTGGCGGCGGAGGTATGCACCCGCCCACCCGATTCCGTGGTTGGCACGCGCTGTACCCGATGCACGCCGCTCTCGAATTTCATCCGGGCAAAGACGCCCTGCCCGGCAATATTGGCGATCACCTCTTTGACACCGCCCAATTCGCTTTCCTGCAGTTCGATGATCTCAAACCGCCAACCCCGCGCCTCGGCGTAGCGTTGATACATCCGCAACAAATCCCCGGCAAACAAGGCCGCTTCATCACCGCCGGTGCCGGGGCGAATTTCGACGATGGCCGATCCGGTGTCGGCGGAATCTTTCGGCAAAAGCGCGATTTGCAGCGCTTCTTCGGCCTCGGGCAGCCTGGCCTTGAGCACAGGAATTTCCTCAAGCGCCAAAGCCCGCATATCCGGGTCCGAGAGCATCTCTTCGGCCTCTGAGAGATCGGACAACAGGCCTTGATAGGCGCAAATTTGGTCCACCACGGGCTTCAAATCGGAATATTCCCGCCCCAAAGCCGCAATATCGCCCGTTCCTTGCGCCATGGAGGCCTCAAGAAATTCAAAACGCTCAACGATCTGGTGCAAACGGTCCTGTGGTATCATGGGGTGATCTGTTGCCCTGCAAATGTCGCAGGGTCAAGAGAGGCCGACACAGCGCGCCTCAAAATCCTGCAGCCGCCCGCCATGCGGCCACCCGGCGACCATTGACGCCCATGTCGGAGCGACCAAAGCGCAGCCGCGCCAAAATCGCCACCTCGGCCCCCGCCTCCGTTGGCCTCGCGGCGATGGTGGTGAAATCCGGGAAGCCCCAAAAGGCGGTGCGGGTGCGATAGGTCAACCGCCCCTCCTCCACCGATCCGGTCACATGCCGGGTGCGCAGTTCGGTTTCGGCGATGGCGGCAAGGCGCGCGAGGGCCTCGTCCGCCTCCATCGGCACGCTGAAAACCTCCAACACCCCACCCGGCGCCGGGTCCACCGCCGCAAACGGGTCGATATGCCAACGCGACGGCACCGTCGGCGCCAAACGCACCGCAGCTTGCAACAGGGCAAAAAGGCCAATGAGGAGGAGAAGCGCGGTTTTCACGTCATGCTTCCTTGCGACGGGTCCAGCCAAACAGGCTGATGATCTCCATCGCGACATGCGCGCCCGCGATTGCCGTGGCCCCGGTGGTGTCATAGGGCGGCGAGACTTCGACCACATCACCGCCGGTCAGGTTCACCCCGGCCATGTCGCGCAAAATCGCAGCGGCCTCCCACGAACTCAAACCGCCCCACACCGGCGTTCCGGTGCCGGGGGCGAAAGCCGGGTCCAGACAGTCGATGTCAAAGGTCAGGTAACAGGCGCGCTCTCCGACGATCTTTTTGACCTCGGCGGCGACCCAGGCCGCACCACGTTCATGCACCATCCGCGCATCAATGATATTGACGCCCATCGTGTCCGGGTTGTCAGTGCGAATACCGATCTGGACCGACGTTTTCGGATCAATCAGCCCGGTTTTCACCGCCTTGTAAAACATCGTGCCGTGATCAATCCGGGTCAGGTCGTCATCGGCCCAAGTGTCGGAATGGGCATCGAAATGAATGAGGCTGAGGGGGCCGAATTTTTCGGCATGAGCCTTGAGGATCGGGTAGCTGATGTAATGATCGCCGCCCAAAACGAGGCTGCCAGCCCCAGAGGCCAAAATCGTGCGAATGTGATCAGTGAGCGCATCGGGGAAATCGGAGACTTTGGCATAATCAAAGGCCAGATCGCCATAATCCACCACGTTGAACTCATCAAAGGGCGAATAGCCCCAACCATAGGGCGCATCAAAGGCCTGCAACGCCGAAGCCTCACGAATCGCGCGCGGGCCAAGGCGGGTGCCGGGACGGTTGGTCACGGCCTGATCAAACGGCACGCCGGTGATGGCCAAATCCACCCCGCTCAGATCCTTGGTATAACGGCGGCGAAAGGCGGACAGCGCACCGCCAAAAGCGTTTTCAAACGCAAGCCCGCGCCCGGAACCGGTGAAGGCCATGTCAATCTGAGTTTTTGCGTCTTCCAATGCCATTTTGCACGGGCCTCCTTTTGCTTCGCCCCACTGTAGCGTGGCGCGCGGGCTTGGCAATCGGATGCGACGAAATTCTGATCCGCCACAATAAAACCCCCGCCCTGAGATCAGGACGGGGGCTGTGACGAGAACAAGCGCGGGGAACACCTCTCGTCACTGGGGGAACTCTGGGGCCGCCCGAAAGCCGCCCCTCAATCCGAGGTTTAGAAGCGGAACGACACGCGCGCGCCAAGCGTGGTGGCAGAAAGATCAGAGCCGCTGTCGTCAAACTCGCTAAAGTCGTTTTGCAACAACTCAACACCGGCGTTCATGTTGTCGGTCACGGCGTAATCAACACCGACACCGTAGGTCACGCCCGTGTCGGAATAGGAGGTCCCGCCGATGTCAGCGTTGGCATAGGCCGCACCGACCACACCGTAGACAAGGGTGGACCCCAAGTCATAGCCGGCCCGCAATTTCAGACGGGTCATGTCGTCAAGCTTGGTGGTGCCATCTTCCATTTCGGATTTGAGATATTCAAGCTCGCCACCCAAAACGAACTGACCGAAGTCGTAATCGTAGCCGCCAAACAGACCATAGGTCATGTCATCGGCGTTATCGAGCACATCATTGCCCCAGCCGTAGCCAAGCGTACCACCGGCATAAGCGCCCGTCCAATCGGCCCCAACCGGAACAATCGGTGCCGGGGTATAAACAGTGGGCTCGGGGGTGGGGGCTGTCATGCCACCTGCAAATGCAGGGGCGGAAAGAGCCATGCTCGCGAGCACCAGAACGGAAGTTGTCATACGTTTCATAATAGTCTCCTTAACTGCCTCAGGATCGTCCAAAGGTGATGTCGTTTGCGACACCTCAATCAGGGAGATAATGGTTTTTTCCTAAACAAACAGAGGGGTTAAGGTCACGCCCGCGTGATGACTCTGTGATGGGACAAAAGACGCCGAAAAATTTGGGCGTTCTGGCAGGAAGCCGCCGAAATCGGCCCTTTCAAAGATGAATCCCGACTTAAGCGCCGGAATTTTTCTCCTCAAGCGTAAGCCATTCTTCCTCAGCCAGCGCGAGCGCCTCCTGGCGTTCGGTCAGCATATCCGTGGCCTTTTTGAACTTCACCGGCTCGCGGGTGAACAGGTCGGGATCGGCCAAAAGCTCGGACAATTTGCCAATCTGCGCTTCGATCTGCGCCATCTCGTCGGGCAAAACCTCAAGACGGTGTTTTTCGGTGAAAGTCAGCGCGGTTTTCGCCTTGGCGGGCGCTTGCGATGCCGCTGCGGGCTTGGCATCCGCCGGTTTGCTCGCAGCGCGCTCCGCCTGTTTGGCGCTGTCGCGTTCCCGCGCCTTGGCCACAGCCCCGCGTTGCGATTGATAATCCGACCAGCCGCCGGGATAAGACGTGGCCCAGCCATCGCCCTCCATCGCCACGGTTTGCGTCGCCACCCGGTCAATGAAATCACGGTCGTGCGAGACCAATAGAACCGTGCCCTCGAAATCGGTCAAAAGCTCCTGCAACAAGTCGAGCGTTTCGATATCGAGATCGTTGGTCGGTTCATCGAGCACCAAAAGGTTCGAGGGGTGCGCCATGATTTTGGCCAGCAACAGCCGCGCCTTTTCGCCGCCAGACAGCGAGCGCACGGGCGCGCGCGCTTGGGCATCGGTAAAGAGGAATTCTTTGAGATAGCCGACCACATGTTTCGGCACGCCGCGCACCATGACCTGATCGGCCTTGCCCGACACCCGCATGTCTTTGTCCGACGTCATCGCCTCCCAAAGGGTCAGGTCTTCGCGGATGTTGGAACGGTTTTGGTCAAACACCGCCATGTCCAATTTGGTGCCGAGCTTGATCGTGCCGGTGTCCGGTTCCATCTCGCCGGTCAGCATTTTCAACAGCGTGGTTTTGCCCGCGCCATTGGGTCCGACAAAGGCAATCCGATCGCCGCGGGCCACTTTGATCGAGAAATCGCGCAGGATCACCTTGTCGCCAAAGCTTTTGGAAATCCCTTCGGCCTCGACCACGCGTTTGCCGGATTTCTCCGCCACTTCAAGATCCATCGCCGCCGTGCCCTGACGGCGGATCTGGCTGGAACGTTCGGCGCGCAGGTCTTGCAAGGCCCGCACCCGGCCCTGATTGCGTTTGCGCCGCGCCGAAATGCCCTCGACCGCCCACCGCGCCTCGGCCTTGATCTTGCGATCCAACTTGTGGCGCTGCATGTCCTCGTCGTCCCAAATCTTGTCGCGCCATTCTTCAAAGGCTTCAAACCCTTGCTCTTGGCGCCGCACCTCGCCCCGGTCGATCCAAAGCGTCGCGCGGGTCAGGTGATTGAGAAACGCCCGGTCGTGCGAAATCAGCACAAAGGCGGTTTTGGTGGATTTCAATTCGTCTTCGAGCCAGGCGATGGCCTCAATGTCCAAATGGTTGGTCGGCTCGTCGAGCAACATCAACCCCGGCGCTTCGGCCAATAGTTTGGCCAAGGCGGCGCGGCGTTTTTCGCCCCCCGAGGCGGTGTCCACCGGCGTCTCGGGATTAAATTTTAGGCCCTCTGCGACCATATCGACTTTATAGGTCTCGGCCGGATCAAGTTCCGAGGCGGCAAAGTCGCCCAAGGTGGCAAAACCCGACAGGTCCGGGTCCTGCTCCATATAGCCGACCGTGATCCCCGGCCCCAAAACCCGTGATCCCCGATCCGGCTCAACCAGCCCGGCCATGACCTTGAGCAAAGTCGATTTCCCCGACCCGTTGCGCCCCACAAGGGCAACACGATCGCCCTCCTGAACCACAAGGCCAAGGCCATCAAATACGGGATCTCCCCCAAAAGTGAGGGAAATGTCGGAGAGCTGTAAAACGGGTGCGCGTGCCATGCCGCACCGCTACTGTGCGCCGCGCAAAAGGTCAACGGGGAACGGAGCGGTTGGGGACGTGGCGCGGTGACTTAGGGTCGAAGTGAGTAGAGACTGCCCTTTGTAAAGGCTGATCGTTGCGCCAAAGCCGCCCTTGGGCAAAGTTGTGGCGGAGGGCGGGTTTGAGGCCAGATTGACCGATGCTGCGCCAGACACGGATGTCAGCTATGCGCAGGGAGCAGAGTTTGCAAAACTCGGTAGACAAGTTACAAACTAGTCACGTTGGAAACTCATTGCAGAAGAAAACATATTCACCGTTATCGAAGTCAGAAATTTCAACGTTTGGTAGTAAAATGGACTTGAATGGTTACATAACGGACCCTCGCCGGAGATTTGTTCTTTCCGTCATCGGGCAACGTGTTCGCACGGATATTGCTTGCATGTATTTACTTGCTGTCGATTTAATTTCTGCCAATGACTGGCACTGGCTGAAGTATCATTTTACTCAATATCCACCACATTCCGTCGGATTGGCGCTGGCCAGTAGATGCGCCAAAATTGAGGCGAAGATGCCTAATGAGGGAGTATCATTTATTTCTCGAATTGCCTCTCTGTCCAATCGCAAAAATGATCGGGCGCACTACCAGCAGATCTTGCAAGTACTTGCTGAGATCCTCGTTATTGAGAGGGTTCTTGGATTGCCTTGGCCAGAAAATACTACGTTTTTTCTTGAGCCAGCTGGTCGCACTGGGAAGCGACCTGAATTAATGGTCAGCACACCAGATCACCAGTTTCTATTTGAAGTAAAATCCCCATCATTGCTCGACCACCAAGAGAAAAGGGCGAGCAATGGAATTCAATTGCCACATAGAGGTTTGGTTCCATTAGAGCAGATCGATAAGTTAGTTTCTGATCAAAGCGTCACCCTCCCGCGGGACACCCCTGTCAAAGATTTTTTGGTTAGTAGCGAAAAAAAATTCTCGGATTCTCCCACAGTTCCAGGAGCGAATATATCTGTGATAGTTTGGGATGACTACATCTACGAGCCCATTGGATCTTTAGTTGGGATTCGAGGAGGGTTGTTGACCTTAGACACATGGTACATCGATTCGTCAGGTGACCCAGTCACATATCCCAGCGTAGATGGAATTGTATTGATAAGGCATATGACATACTTTCAAAGAGCACTGGCAGATGATGACTTGATTGACAGACATGGGCTTTTTGATTTTGGATCCGATGCTGCTCTACCCAACGTCTTTATTCAAAACCCAAAAGGTAGGGAGGTCCCAGAGAGCATCAAGATGGGACTGAGAGCAATTGATATAGAAGATAAACGGCTTGCGCATATGGCTGAGTACCATGTTCAGGACTACGTGTTTTGGATGTGAAACTGATGGGAAACTTCGAAAACGGTTCTTAGAATATTGCCATTCTGACAAACGGTATAGGCTGCATTGAGGCTGGACCTTTGCAACTTCGACGAGAAAGCTCAATTGTGTTTTGCTGTGTCAGCTTCGGGCTGGAAGCGGCCATTGCTTTCAGACAAGCAAGCGGCAACTTCATCCCGCATTGCCGTCATCCGGGCGCAACACTGTGAATCTCTGCGATCCTTCTCTGGTCTTAACGCCATATCTGCAAAGGGCCAAAATCAGCCCTTCAAACCGTCCCCCGTCACCCCGCCACAGCCCGTAACAATTTCTTGCGCGCGGGTGGGATGGCGTTGATTTCCACACCTGTGAAGACATGCATGGTGCCGAGGTCACGGTCCACAACGGCGTGATCTGACACCCAGCCGCCCATCATCAGGTAGGTTTTCAGCAGCGGTGGCATTTTCAACATGGCGCGGCGGGCGTCGGGTTTGCGGCGCAGGCGGGCGGCGAATTTGAAGACGTTGGGGGCTTTGACCTTGGGCAGAAACCGTTTTGGCCCCAAATGGCGGTGTTTGAGCATGGCCAAAGCGTCGGCGTGGTCCTTCCATTCGGTGCCGTGAAAGGACGAACAGCCAAACAGCAAAGCGATCTCTTGTTCATCGACGTAGCGCGTCATCGCGCCCCAGGCGACGCGCAAAATATCCGGGTCGCGGGCTTCGGGGTGAATGCAGAATCGGCCCATTTCCAACATCCGGCCTTCAAAATCGGCCAGACCGTCGAGGCCATAAAACTGCGCGGAATAGCTGCGGGCGATCTCGGCGCCGCCGGCCAGATCGAGGAAGCGATAGGTACAGACGAGCCGCCCGGTCTTGCGCTCTTCGATCAAGACATGGCGACAGAGCGCATCGAAGTCATCGGCCTCAAGCCCATCTTCGCGCAGACCCGCGCCCTGAGCGCCTGATCCGACGATAAAAGCAAGGTAACGCAGGCGCTGTGCCGCTTCGATGTCGGGACGGGTCTCAGCAAAACGGGCGGTGTAACGGCCCTTGAGCAACGGGATCATGGCACTGGTCCTTTTCAGCCTCACCTCAGGCATAAGCCCCGAACAAGGGACGCCTATAGACTATGGTGTCTCTCCTTCTTGCCCGCAAGACATGACGATTTTTTGAAACCCGATGTGTCTTGCTTCACGCGGACACCCCCCTATCTGCTATATCAAAGAGCAAAAGGAGTGCGCCAATGGCGAAGATTGACAAAACAGAGGCCGAATGGCGCGACACATTGGACCCTGAGACCTTTCGCGTGACGCGACTGGCGGGAACAGAGCGGCCCTTTTCGCATCCCGGTTTTCCGAAATCGGCAGGGTCGTTTAAATGCGCCTGTTGCGGGGCGGAGCTGTTCACCCAAGAGACCAAATATGAAAGCCACTGCGGCTGGCCCGCGTTTTACGCCACCAAAGAGGGCGCGCCCGTGGCCGAAACCCGCGATCTGTCGCATGGCATGGTGCGCGTCGAGGTGCATTGCGACGATTGCGGCGCGCATCTGGGCCATGTGTTTCCCGACGGGCCACAGGATAAAACCGGGATGCGCTATTGCATCAACGGCGTGTCGATCCGGTTTGAACCGAATGAGGGCGCAGAAGGATAAGGCGGGACAAGGCGAAAACACCCGAACACTCAGCCACACAAGACAGTCCGCCGCAAAGACCGCCAGCCAAACAAAAAGCCGCCCAATCAGGCGGCTTTTTTCATACGACGATTTCATGCGGGATACGACAGCCCGTTACAGCCCGTTATTGCAACAATTGATCGGCGGAAATCTGCCCCAAGTTGCCAAACAACTGTTTGATAAAGGTGGTGCCTTTGGTGTTGGCCACGGTCACACGACGCGACAAGACCACGACGCGGCCCTGTTCCAACCCGAACCGTTCGATATTGCTGACCGTGCCACGCGAATCAAAGGAGATGGCGACGACCTGACGGTCCACCTCTTTGGGCTCAAACGCCCCCATGTGACGGAATTGCGAGCGGACATAATACCACCCGGAACTGTCCAAAATGCCTTCGGTGCCGGGGACGCCGATCACGTCAGAGACGGTGTCTTTGGTGTCCACGCCCACGACGACCTGCGCCAGAGCCTCCTCTGAGGGGACATAGCCATGGTTGCGGTATTGCGCGACACAGCCGGACAAAACAACAGCAAAGACAACGCCCAAAGAGAGCCCTAGAATGCTGTTCAATCTCATGGTCGGTCCTTTTGGGAAAATGCGTGTGGACATGTGCCCCCTCTTGCCTTGTGCGCGCGCGCCTCGTATCCGGCTTATAGAAACAGCGCCCGACGATCAAGGAGACATCCAACATGGGACACGACGGTTTGACAAGCTGGGGCACTGAGTTGCGCTTGCGCGATCTCTCAAATGCCCACGCTCACCCGTTCCGCCTCATCCCCACCTCGGAAGACATGGAGGTGCTGGCCACGGCACTCGGTTTGTCTGCGGTGAAAAAATTGCGCTTTGAAGGCAAACTGACCCCCATCGGCAAACGCGACTGGCAATTGACCGGAACGCTGGGTGCGACGGTGGTTCAGCCCTGTGTGGCCACGCTTGCGCCGGTCACCACGCGGATTGATACGCCGCTCTCGCGCACCTATCTGGCCGATCACAGCGATGAGATCGACGTGGCCGATGCCGAAATCGAAGCGCCCGAGGACGATACGATCGAACCTTTGCCCGCAACCTTGTTGCTGTCTTTGGTGGCCGAAGAGGCGCTTGCGCTTGCCGCACCCGATTATCCCCGCGCCGAAGGCGTTGAAACCGTCAGCGCCCAGATCACCGAGCCAGGCAAAGCGCCCTTGCTTGATGAGGATACAAAGCCTTTTGCCAGCCTGAAAGCGCTGCGCGATATGCTTGGAAAAGATGACGCTTAAGACGGGGTGCAAGGCGGGGCGAAAGCCCAGAAAAAGGCACATACACCACGACCAAACAAAAAGGTTGCACGCCTCAAGATTCCGAGTATGTTCCCGGCCTCGCTTCCCGTAACGGTTTTGCCTGTGGCATCTGTGGCGCATGGGATCGGTCCTGACACAGGTCACGGACCAAATTCATGTGCCATCCATGTCAAACTGCATGGTTTACACTCTGCCCGCGAAGCCCTATGAAGCGCCGAGAATTGATCGGGATAACACCCGAATGTATATGGGGCCACGGCCCCGCCCACCTAGGGGCCCGCACCAAAGGCGGATCAGATCCCCACGAACCCGAGGTCGAGACATGGCTGTTCCTCAGAATAAAGTCACCCGCTCCAAGCGGAACATGCGCCGCGCGCACGACGCATTGGTTGCTGGCAATCCGGCAGAATGCCCGAACTGTGGCGAGTTGAAACGCCCGCACCACGTCTGTGGCGCATGTGGCCACTACGACGAGCGCGAAGTCGTTGCAAAAGCCGACGAGATTGATCTCGACGACGACGCAGCATAAGCGCGTTTGACTGCCCTGATGCCGCCAAGAGCATGAGCACGCCCGTTCCCTCCTCTCCTATGACCGTCTCGGATGTTCCGAGTCGGGTTGATGAGACGAAAGGGCGGCTTGGCGTGCGCGGGGGCATTCAAGTCACGCTTTCTATCGACGCCATGGGTGGCGATCGTGGGCCGGCGACCATTGTCGCCGGCATTGCACGTTCTGCGTCCAAAAACCCCCATTTGAATTTCATCCTGCATGGGCCTGGTGACGAGCTTGATAAACTTGTGCGCAAGCGCAAGATTTTGAAAGATCGTGTCGAGATCCGCGATGTGCCCGGCGTTGTGCGCATGGATGAAAAACCATCACAGGCGATGCGCCGCGCCGATACCTCGATGCGCTCCGCCATTGATGCCGTCAAAGACGGTGAGGCGCAGGCCTGTGTGTCCTGTGGCAACACCGGCGCATTGATGGCCACCTCAATGATCCGCCTGCGCAAGCTCGATGGCATCAACCGCCCCGCCATTGCCTGCCTCTGGCCCTCGCGCAATCCGCAAGGCTTTAACGTCATGCTCGACGTCGGCGCGGATATTCGCGCCGATGAACGCGACCTTTTGCAATATGCGATGATGGGCGCCTCCTATGCCCGCAACGGCCTAAACCTCAATGTCCCGCGTGTCGGTCTTTTGAACGTCGGCACCGAAGAGCACAAAGGCCGCGCCGAATTGAAAGCGGCCCAGGATCTGATCGCCAACGCCTCTGGCATTGGTGGCTATGAGTTCATGGGATTCATCGAAGGCGGCGATATTCCCGGCGATAAGGTCGATGTCATCGTCACCGACGGGTTCACCGGCAATGTCGCGTTGAAAACCGGCGAGGGCACGGCGAAACTCGTGGGTGATTTCCTCAAAGAAGCGTTCAAAGCCACGCCGCTGTCGCGCATCGCCGCCCTGCTCGCTTTGACCTCGCTCAAACGCCTGCAAAAGCGAATCGACCCGCGCCGCGTCAATGGCGGTGTGTTCCTTGGCCTCAGAGGCACCGTGGTCAAATCCCATGGCTCGGCGGACGCCACCGGCGTCTCTGCCGCGATCAAATTGGCCTATGAGCTCTCCGCCTCGGGTTTTTCCGAACGTTTGGCGGCACGGGTTGCATCTGCCGTCGCCTCAGCGCAAAATGACGGAACGTCACAACCAAAATAAGGCGGCAAAGCCATGACTATCCGGGCAGTTATCACGGGGGTGGGCCATTACCTTCCCGAACGTGTGGTTGAGAACGCCGAGTTCGAAAAAACCCTCGACACCTCCGATGAATGGATTCGCTCGCGCTCCGGCATTGAACGCCGCCATTTTGCCGCCGAGGGGGAAACCACCTCGATGATGGGCACCACCGCCGCCAGAGCTGCGCTGGCCGATGCAGGCCTGACGGCCGCCGACATTGATGCGGTGATCGTGGCCACCTCAACCCCGGATTTGACCTTTCCCTCTGTGGCGACGATGATCCAAAAAGAACTGGGCATGACCTGCGGCTTTGCCTTTGACGTACAAGCGGTCTGTGCCGGGTTTATCTATGCCCTCTCCAATGCCAATGCCCAAATCGTTTCCGGTCAGGTCAAACGCGTTTTGGTGATCGGTGCCGAAACCTTTAGCCGGATCATGGATTGGACCGATCGCTCCACCTGTGTGCTGTTTGGCGATGGCGCGGGGGCTTTGGTGCTTGAGGCGCGTGAGAGCGCTGGCACCTCCGAAGATCGCGGCATCCTCTCCGTCGATCTCAATTCCGATGGCACCTATAAAGACATGCTCTATGTCGATGGCGGTGTCTCCACCACCGGCACCTCTGGCAAATTGCGGATGCAGGGCAACGCTTTGTTCCGCCAAGCCGTACAAAAACTGGCCGAAACGGCAGAAACCGCCATTGCCAAGGCCGGTTTGACCCCTGCCGATATTGATTGGATCATCCCGCATCAGGCCAATATCCGCATCATCGAAGGCACCGCGAAAAAGCTCGGTCATGCGATGGATCAGGTCGTTGTCACCGTCCAGGACCACGGCAACACCTCCGCCGCCTCGATTCCCCTGGCGATGTCCGTTGGCCGCGCCCGTGGTCAGATCAAAGACGGCGATCTCTGCGTGGCTGAGGCGATCGGCGGTGGTTTGGCCTGGGGCGCAGTGGTTCTGCGCTGGTAATCATGCGCGCAGTGGTTCTGCGCTGGTCATCATGCGCGCAGTGGTTCTGCGCTGGCAAACTGGGGCAGATGTAAGCACAGTTGCGACAAAATCCGCCCGCTCCCCCATCTCAACACCCTGTGCCAAGTCATTGATATTGACGCCTGCTTTGCAAACTGCCACTCTCTTTGACAACTCACTACACCGGGGGAGACCGATGAGCAAAACTTTGACACGAATGGATCTCAGCGAAGCCGTGTTTCGCGAGGTCGGCCTGAGCCGCAATGAATCCGCAGCCCTTGTTGAAAGCGTATTGGCCCATGTGTCCGACGCGCTGATCGGCGGCGAGACAGTGAAAATCTCCTCTTTCGGCACCTTCTCCGTGCGCGCCAAATCCGAACGCGTGGGTCGGAACCCAAAGACCGGCGACGAGGCCCCGATCCCCGCACGCCGGGTGTTGACCTTCCGCCCCTCGCATCTGATGAAAGATCGCGTGGCAGACGGCAACAAGGCCTGATCCGAGGCCCACAAACTCTTGTAAAGGTTTGTTTTAAATGGATAAATCACCGGACGCCTTTCGCACAATAAGCGAAGTCGCCGATTGGCTCGACACGCCTGCGCATGTGTTGCGCTTTTGGGAGAGCCGCTTTACCCAAGTCAAACCCGTGAAACGCGCGGGCGGGCGGCGCTATTACCGCCCTGCCGATATGGCGCTTTTGGGCGGGATCAAAAAACTGTTGCACGACGATGGGATGACCATTCGGGGCGTGCAAAAACTGTTGCGCGAACATGGGGTGAAATACGTCGCCTCGCTGTCGCCGCATATTGAGGGGGTCGATCCGATCTCGGCGCAGGCCAGCGGATCACCGGGTCCCCTCGCTCCTCCGGCGCATGAAGCGATTCCCACAACGAATCCCTCTGTGCATCCCCCAGTGAATCCCTCTGCCCCTGCCATGGCGCGGATCGCGGACGCGCCCATGGCCGAAAATGTGCCGCATGATGCCTTTGACATCGCCACCCCACCGGCGGAAAAAATTGTGCATTTCTCGCGGCCCTCTTCTCCCGCACCGCATACCCGGTCCGAGCCAACGCCGGCTCCGGCGAAGCCCACCACGCCCATGCCGGATGAAGCAGAGATCGCCACCATTGATGCATCTGTTGAGACACCTGTGCAAAACCAACCCACGCCGGACGCTCCCTTCACGCCACCGCATGGGTTTGAGCCACAGTTTGAGCAACCGGCCCCCTTTGTGGCGGACAGGAACGCAGAACCGCCCACCGCAGCAGAAGAGGATGCCGCCACGCCTGAGCTGACGCCAGACGCGATCACAGACGCGATCCCAGAAGCGCCCCATGAGTCCATGGCGGAATCGGTGTTTGACATGCGGGCTGAAGAGGCGCTGACCCCGGAAGATCGAGACCAGGGACCGTTAACCGGCCCGGCTGAGGCCGACGACCCATCGCCGCGTCAGGACAGCCCTATTGCGGCAGACACGCCGGAGCACCCCGCCTTACCGCAGACCACCGAACAGCGAACCTTTGACTTTGATCTGACATCGGCGGCCTCCGCGTCAGAGCCCTTGACGTCATCGACCGAAGAACGGACGACGTTGACCGATAACTTTGGGACAGACGAGGCGGCGGCGGATGAGGCCGATGAGCTGTCTGGGGATATGGCCGATTTGGCCCCGACAGACGACCCGGCCCTTTTCACCGAACCGGGCGAAGAGCCTGTCGCGAAGGCCGATCCAGACAGTCCCACAGATGTCAGCCCTGACATCGCAGCCGTAGCCCCTGCCCCCACAACTACCCCCACTGTGCCCGCGCACCTCCCGCCGCTTGGGGTCGGGATGGACCTGCCGGACGACCCGGATGAGGCGGCGGCGGATTTGGTCGTGGGAGACGGTATTTTAGGCCGGCTCAATCATCGCGATCTGATCCGGGTTCCGCCGCAAGACATCGCCACCCTCTTGGCGCGCACGCAAGCCCTGCGCGCGCGATTGGTGTCCTGATCCGCCATTGCGCCCCCATCATGTCCCGACCCACAGTCAGTGGCGCAGCGACACAAACCTCCCGCATGCGGTTTCGCATCAGATTTGCCGAAATTCCGCTTGCCCCTGCCAATAAAATCACTATGTAAGGCTCCAGTTCGGGCTATAGCGCAGCCTGGTAGCGCGTCCGTCTGGGGGACGGAAGGTCGCAGGTTCGAGTCCTGCTAGCCCGACCAAAACACCCTTAAAACCGCTCGTAAGCCTCTGGGCTTGCGGGCGGTTTTGCGTTAAGGGGGATAAACTGCGCCCTGTGGGGCCAAAGCGACGTGAGGGGATGAACATGGGTGTATTGGCTGATCACGCGATCCGCGACATGGTGGCACGAGGCGAAATTACGGCCAGACCAGAGGTGATCGACGCACAGGTGCAACCCGCCTCCCTTGATCTGCGTCTTGGCACCCGTGCGTGGCGGGTCCGGGCCTCTTTTTTGGCGGGCGACGGGCGCAAAGTGGCGGATCGGCTGGCCGAATTTGAAATGCACCAGATTGATCTGAGCCACGGCGCGGTGCTGGAAAAAGGCTGTGTCTATGTCGTGCCCTTGATGGAATCTTTGGCCCTGCCAAAGGGCGTTCAGGCGGTGGCCAATGCCAAAAGCTCGACCGGGCGGTTGGATCTTTTGACCCGGCTGATCACCGATGAGGGCGTCGAATTTGACCGCATCGCCCCCGGCTATCACGGCCCGCTATTTGCCGAGATTTGCCCCCGCTCCTTCTCCGTTCTGGTGCGTCCCGGAATGCGGCTGAACCAAATCCGATTTCGGGCCGGACAAGCGATCCTCAGTGACGCGGAATTGAAAGCGCTGCACAGTGAAAGCCCGTTGGTCGATGGGCCTGCGATGATTGATCAGGGGCTTGGCTTTTCGGTCGATCTCAAACCTGCGTCGGGTGATCTGGTGGGTTACCGCGCCAAACCGCACACGGGCGTGATTGATCTCGACAATATTGGCTATTACGAACCCTCGGAATACTGGGAACCGATCCATGCCAAGGACGGGCGGATCATTTTGGACCCCGGTGCGTTCTACATTTTGGTGAGCCGCGAGGCGGTGCATATCCCGCCCGATTATGCCGCCGAAATGGCGCCTTATCTGGCAATGGTCGGGGAATTTCGCGTCCATTATGCCGGGTTCTTTGATCCGGGCTTTGGTCACGCCAATGCCGGAGGCGCGGGCTCGCGCGGGGTGTTGGAAGTGCGCTGTCACGAAGCGCCTTTCGTGTTGGAAGACGGGCAGATCGTCGGCCGTTTGGTCTATGAGCGGATGGACAGCCGTCCAGAGCGGCTTTATGGCGCGGATTTGGCGTCCAATTATCAGGGGCAGGGCCTGAAACTGTCGAAACATTTCCGCGCGCAGTGATCCCCATCTCGCGGTTCAGCACCTCAGTGAACCTTATCACGCGGTGGCAAAAGATCGGTGGCGCGCACCGTCTGACCGCGTTCTGATCTGAAACATTTGACCCGATTGCGCCCCTGCGTCTTGGCACTGTAAAGCGCCGTGTCGGCGTGTTGAATCGTCTTCTCCAACGAGTCGGCCCCGTTGCGGCTGTCATAACAGGTCACGCCGATCGAAATGGTGATCGGTTCAACCTCCAACCCATTTTTCCAACTCACATGCGTCGCAATCGCCGTGCGCAAGACCTGTGCGATGTTCATCGCCTGATCCTGCGTGGCACCGGGCAGCAGCATCAAAAATTCTTCGCCGCCCCAGCGCGCCACCATATCAGAAGACCGCAGCTTACCCCGCAACACGCCCGCCACGTTTTGCAACACCCGGTCCCCCGCTTCATGGCCCAGCGTGTCATTCACCCGTTTGAAAAAATCAATATCCGCCAAAATCACCCCCACCGTGATCTCGTCGTCATCCCGGCGTCGGCCACGGGCCATATTCTGGACCATGGCGACATAATCGCCTACCGCATGGCGGTTCAAAAGCCCGGTCAGCGGATCATGGCGCGCCCGGTGTTCAACCTCGCGCAACAAAGCCCGCCTGTCGCGTTCGATCCGTTCAAACACTGACCCTGACACCAAAATGATCATACCAAAGAGCCACATGGCCGAGGCCAGGATAGCCTCAAACATCATGGCGGTTTCGGTCAGATGCGACACGGCGCCGACGATCCAAACCCCTACTATCGTGCCAAACAATTGCAGTCGCGCCATCCGTCCCCACGCCGATGTGGTGAGAAGCGGTCGCAAAATCACGCTGCGACTAAAAGAAAAAATTGAGGAAAATCCAATCAGGATAAGCAAAGCCAGTGTCGCGGGAGACATGTCGACATTGGCCGCTGTCAGCCCATAGGAGTAGATCAAAAAGACAAAACTCACGGGCACCAAGCCCGACAAGGTCACCACGAATCCTGACACGGGCACGACAGGGCGCAGAAATGCGCCCAAGCTGAACAACATCAATGAGATGGCTGTGCTCATGGCCATATCGTCGCGCGGGTCTCTGTTGAACAGAAACGCAGCCACGTCAGACAGGGGCGTGGCCGCCAAGAGGTAGATCTCAGCCAAACGAAACAGCGTAAGGGCGAAGACCAAAGCAAACAGCCCGCGCCGCCAGAGTCGCACCACCGGAAACAGGGTTTTGTAGATCAAAGCGATGCTCAACAGCAGGATACAGATCAGCGTCAGCGGGGTGGGACCATGTCCGGTCGGGTAGAGCAAATCGCCGCCATAATGTGCCAGTTCCATCCCGGCAATGATCACAGCCAGACAACCAGCAATAAGCGCCAGCAAGGATTGCATGCGAAACGCAATCAAGGCCGGACCAAAGGACGGCCGCGTCGTGTCAGATTGGAAGCCGGAAGGAAGGATCAATGCCTCACTCTCCCCTTGTTTGCGGGAAACAACATACCCAAACACCTAAATCCATCACCAATATTCCTGCGACCGTGACCGCATGAGCCCGCTCGAAGAAACTGTGCTAGGATCTCTTCATTGTGGTAAATAAACAGTAAAAATACACCCTATGTCGCATGACATAAGCACGTTTCCGCCAATATTGGCGGAAAATAATGCGTTTATGCCCGCTTCCTCACCCGTTTTCTTTGTGACATCACGTCGCTCGGGCCTGAGCGCCGCTTTGACGCGCCTTTTGACGCGCCTCAGGTGAAGAGCGCCAACTCGGTGTCAGAACCGTCCGATGCGCTTGCTCATCCGCGCCATTTTGCGTGCGCGTTTGGCCGCCTGTTGCGCCTGAGCGTTCAACTGGGACTGATCTTGGCCACCACTCTGGCCGCCGTTTTGCCCTTGCCCCGACCGAGCGCGGATGTTGCCGTAATCATCGACCTCGCCCATTTGCGCATCGCCCTGCACCCCGCCGGATTTGCGCCGCGCCAAGGCGGAACTGCCCGCATCAATGCCCTTGTTGATCCCTTTACTAATCAGAACCCGCATCACGCGGTTGATGATCATGCTGATCAGTCTGTCCAAATTCATCGTCACTCTGCTTTCCGGCCATTTTCTGACCCATTCTCTGACCTGACGGCTGCGGTTTCGATTCACTTTAACATAGATAGGCGCGCAATGCGCCTTTAACAGGGCCTCATCACCGTAAGGGAATGAACCATAGCGCTGTCGGGCTTAGCTTTCATCCTCAAACAGATCGTCCTGATCCTCGGTATCCTCATCGTCCAGCCCCGGCATCGGACGGCTTTCCAAAAGCCCCGCAGCCCGCAACTCCTTGACCCCCGGCAAATCGCGCGCGCTTTCCAGACCGAAGTGGTCCAAAAATGCGGGCGTCACCACATAGGTCACCGGACGCCCCGGCGTCATGCGGCGGCGGCCAAAGCGAATCCATTCGAGTTCCAAAAGCTGATCAATCGTGCCTTTGGACACGGACACGCCACGAATTTCTTCGATCTCGGCGCGGGTGCAGGGTTGGTGATAGGCGACAATCGCCAAGGTTTCGATCGCCGCACGCGACAGTTTGCGGGTCTCGACCGTTTCCTTTTGCATCAAAAACCCAAGATCGGGCGCGGTGCGAATGGCCCAGGCCTCGCCGATTTTCACCACCCGCACACCGCGTCCCTCATAGCGTTTTTGCAACATCTCAAGCGCCGCTTTCGCGTTGCAGCCATGCGGCATGCGCCCGCTCATCTCGGCCACGCTCACAGGGTTTGCGGAGGCAAACAGCACCGCTTCGACCATGCGCTCTTGCTCGGCCAAAGGCGGTGCCTCAAACAGGCTGGCCTCGGCGGGCGTGTTCAAATCCGTGTCGTCACTCACGGCGTCACTCATCGTCCATTCCTCGCCTTGATCTCGATACGGGCGAATGTCCCGCTTTGGCGGATTTCAATCTGGCCCTGTTTGGCCAATTCCAAGGAGGCGGCAAAGGTCGCCGCCGTGGCCGAGCGCCGCTTTTTCGGGTCAAGCTCCCAGCCCTCCGGCAGGTAACTCGCCAAATCGGCCCATTCAATCGCATAGGGGATCAACCCGCGCAGCCGCTCCAGCGCCTGTTCCATCGACAGGATCGCCTCGCGGTCCATGACAAAGGGGCGAAACTCGTCCTTGGTGCGCACGCGGGCATAGCCCTGCATCAGGTCCAAAAGACTGGCGCTATAGGTGACATTTCTGAGCCGCGCGACCTCTTCGGGAATGCCACGGACAAAGAAATCCCGGCCCTTTTGATCGCGCGCCATCAATTTCGCCGCCGCTTCGCGCATCGCTTCCAAACGCTGCAATTGAAACGCCAAATGCGCGGCAAGTTCTTCGCCCGATGGACCTTCGTCAGTGGGATCGGGCGGCAGCAAAAGCCGCGATTTCAAAAACGCCAGCCACGCCGCCATCACCAGATAATCGGCGGCCAATTCGATCCGAAGCTCTGTGGCCTTTTCGACAAAGATCAAATATTGCTGCGCCAGATGCAGGATCGAGATCTTCATCAAATCGACCTTTTGCGTGCGCGACAATTGCAACAAAAGGTCCAAAGGCCCCTCATAGCCATCGACATCCACGATCAACGCCTCAGCCGCGAGCCTCTCCTCGACGCTGAGCAGATCGTTGATTTCAAATTGGTCCGGGTCGGCCATTTTGCCCCTATCGGTTCAACAGGCTTTGAAGTTCGGCATCCAAGGCGGAGATGTCAATGGGCTGATGTGTGGGCTGATGCGTGGGCTGATGTTTAGGGTGCGTGCTCATGGCCCGATCCGCACGGGCCTGTGCCGCCGTCCCCATCGGCCCAAGCGCGGCCAATGTCTGCATCTCGGCCAGATCACCGTTACAGTGCAACACCATGTCACAGCCTGCGACCAGCGCCAATTGCGCGCGCTGCAAAACTGTGCCCGCCAAAGCCCCCATCGAAATATCATCGGTCATCAACAGCCCGTCAAAGCCGATTTCCTCGCGGATCACCTTGATCGCGGCGGGGCTTTGGGTGGCGGGGCGATCCGGGTCGATCGCCTCCATCACAATATGCGCCGACATGCCCATGCTCAGATCGTTGAGCGCCTTGAACGGGGCAAAATCCACCGCCAATTCTGCACGCGAGGCCGAAACACGCGGCAGGCCCTTGTGACTGTCCACAGCCCCGCGCCCATGCCCCGGCAGGTGTTTCATCACCGGCGCCACACCGCCCGCCGCCATGCCATCGACCAAGGCGCGGCCCATCTGGGCGACGACACCCGCGTCATCGGAAAAGCAACGGTTCATCAAAAACGGATGGGTCTGAGCACAGGCCACATCCAACCCCGGCACGCAGTTCACATCAATGCCGACGCCGTGCAAATCCGCCGCCAACAACCGCCCGCGCAGCCACATGGCCCGCAGCGGATCGGAAGCGATTTGCACCTGATCCAATGGCGGCAAAAATTCGCGCCAATGTGGCGCGCGCAGGCGTTGGACCCGCCCACCTTCTTGATCTATCAGGATCGGCGCGTCACGGCCCACAGCGGCGCGCAGCTCATGCGTCAAACGCCGCAATTGGTCAGGGCTGTCCACATTGCGCGCAAACAGGATAAAACCCCAAGGGTCGGCGTCGCGAAAGAAATCAGCCTCCAAAGAGGTGAGCCCAAGCCCTTCACATCCAAAGATAAAAGCGCCCTGCCCCAGTACGTGGTCCTGTACGTGGTCCAGTGCGTGCTCCGGCCCCGTCACCATCGCGATTTATCGCTGAACCGTGGGCACACAGGCCGCATTCATCGCGGTCAAAGCGGCACAGAACCGGTTGGCATCCGAGGCATCGGCAAAACCATAGGCGCGCAGACGGTAAAAGGTCGTCCCGCCGCTTTCGGCCTGTTCAATCACCCGCGATTTGCCTTCCATCAGGTCCTCAAACCGGCCCGAAAGACGGTCCCATTCGCTGCGCGCGATCTCTTCGTTTTGAAACGCGCCAAATTGCACCAAACGCGCGCCTGTCGGCACCTCGCTTGGGGCCAATTCATCCGTTGCCCCAATCGCGGCCAAAATATCGCCCGCCACGCCCTCAAGGCTGGCCGAGGCACCCGGTGTTGCGTCCGTTGCCAAAGACGCCACCCGCACAGGGCGCGGTTTTGGGCGCGGCGACTGCGCAAGATCAGAGGCCTCAGGCGTCACATCGGCGGCAGAGGCCACCTCTTCGACGCTGTCCAGCTCAAGCGGGTCATCCTCAACCGCCACAGTGGTCATATCTGGGGCGACAGCCAGCTCTTCCGGTTGCACGGCAAAAGCGGTGTTTTCCGGTTCATAGGCGGAAACCGCGGTTTGGGTCGCGGACATCGGTTGATCTTCGTCGCTCAATGTCGCAATGCGCGGTGCCAAAATCAAACTGTCGGCAGGCGCTGCGGCGGAGCCATCGGCCGTGACGGAATTGACCGCCAAGCCTTGGTGCATCGCCAACTGGCCGCCCGGATCGTCGGGCACTATGCGGGCCGAGCCTTCGAGCGCACGAATGACGGGCACGCCGTTCACATCGCGCATCATCAACTTATAGCCCCAAACCCCAAGACCCAGCACCAGCGCCAGCGAGACCACCGCGCCAGCCCATTGCGCCTTGCCGAGTTTTGGCCGGCCAAACTCTTCAGATGAGCCGTCACCACCTGTGGTGTCATAGACATAATCAGGCCCGGTGTCTGGTCTTGGCGCGTAGTGCGACTGCGGAGCGGCAAAGCCATGCCGGGCATAGGTTTGCTGCCCGGTCTGTGCCTCAGACGGAGACCCGGACTGTTGCGCAAACCGCACATCTTGATCATTGAAATATCGGTCCGGATCAGGCGCACCGCCAAAATTTTGATGCTCTGACGGGCGCGACTGGCCCAGATGGGCCTCGCGATAGGTATATGTCCCGTTCTTGTCTGCGACATAGTTCCCGTTCACACGGGGGGAAGGATAGCCCGCATTGGGGCCGCTCCGGAAATCCTGCGCCATCTTCGCCTCATACCGATTCCCGCTTTGTTTTCTGCGGGTTATTGACTGCTCTTAAGGGGATGCATGAGGATCTATGTCCTCATGTTGCACCAATCCCTCTCGGGGGTCCGACCTTGGGCGCTTTGACTTAACGCATCTCTTCCGCCGGAGTTACCCCCAGAATAGCAAGACCTGCGGAAATCACAACGGCCACGGCACGCGGTAGGGCAATTTTTGCCGCCGACAGCGCGGGGTCATCCTGCAAGAACCGCAATGCGCCATTGTCATTGCCCTTGTTCCACAGCGCGTGGAAATCAGACGCCAAATCATAAAGATAAAAGGCGATGCGGTGCGGCTCATGGCCCTTCGCGGCGATCTCGACCTGACGCGGCCAATCGGCCAATTTGCGCGCCACGGCGATCTCTGCCGGATCATCAAAGCGCGGCGTGTCGGTCAAGGTCACCCCCGCCTCCTCCGCCTTGCGCAGCACTGAACGCACCCGCGCATGGGCATATTGCACATAGAACACCGGGTTGTCTTTCGACTGTTCCAGCACCTTGTCGAAATCGAAATCCAAAGAGGCATCGTTTTTGCGGGTCAGCATGACAAAACGGGTGACATCCGCGCCGACCTCCTCAACCACATCGCGCAGGGTGACAAAATTGCCCGCGCGTTTGGACATTTTCAACTCTTCGCCATTCTTGATCAGCTTGACCAGTTGAATGAGCTTGATGTCACAACCCACTTTGCCATCGGACAGGGCGGACACAGCCGCTTTCATCCGTTTGACATAGCCGCCGTGATCCGCGCCGAACACGTCGATGATCTCGTCAAAACCGCGTTTGACCTTGTCATAGTGATAGGCGATGTCGGGGGCGAAATAGGTCCATGCGCCGTCGGATTTCTTGACCGGCCGGTCCACATCATCGCCATGCTCGGTGCTCTTAAAGAGCGTCTGCTCGCGCGGCTCCCAATCCTCGGGCATTTTGCCCTTTGGCGGCTCCAACACGCCGCGATAGATCAGGCCCTTGTCATCAAGTTCCTTGATCGCGGCCTCGATCAACCCGGTGTTGTACAAAGATTTCTCCGAGTAAAACACATCCATCTCAACGCCCAAGGCTTTGAGATCCCCGCGGATCATTTCCATCATCGCATCGGTGGCAAAGACCCGCACATCGGCGAGCCAGACCTCTTCGGGTTGGTCCAAAAGACTGTCGCCGTATTTGGCCTTCAAATCCTCGCCAACCTTGACGAGGTAATCGCCGGGATACAGCCCTTCGGCGATCTCCGGGTTCAGGCCATTGGCCTCGCGGTAGCGTTGAAACACCGAGCGCGCCAAAACATCGACCTGCGCGCCGCCATCATTGATGTAATATTCGCGCGTCACGTCATAGCCCGCGTAATCCAACAAGGACGCCAAAGCATCGCCAAACACCGCACCGCGGGTGTGGCCGACATGCATCGGTCCGGTCGGGTTGGCGGAGACATATTCAACATTGACCTTGGTGCCCGTGCCCATCGGCGAACGGCCATAGCCCTTGGCGGCCAAAATCCCCTCAACCAGCGCCGACCAAACGCCATCGGCAAGCCGCAGGTTGATAAACCCCGGACCCGCCACATCCACAGCGGCGATGCGCGGATCAGCGGCGAGTTTTTCGGCCAGTTTATCGGCAATGTCGCGCGGTTTCAGATTGGCCGGTTTGGCCAAAACCATCGCCGCATTGGTGGCCATGTCGCCATGCAACGCATCGCGCGGCGGCTCGACCGCCACATTGGCAAACTCAAGCCCCTCGGGCAGCACGCCGTCCAGGACAAGGCCAGTCAGGCTGTCGATCACAAGGGCGCGGATATCGGCGAACAGGTTCATCTTTGGTCTCTCCATCTCTTGCGGCGGGTTTACCACGCCCGCGCGGCGCGTCAACGGCATTGACCGCCGGGCATGCCGCTATGCGGGTTTTGGCGGTGCTTTCGCGGCTGTTTTGGCCGCATTTGCCCGCGCATCTGTCGGTTTTTCGACCGTTTTCACGGTTTCGATCTCCGGCGCGGTGAGCGTGGAAGCCTCCGGCGGCACCAAGGCGACAAGACGCGCCCCTGTGGCCACACGCGCCCGCGATGCGGCCTCGCGCGCCTCGCTCATGCGGCGCTTAAGGGCTGCGCGCGCACTCTCGCGTTGCTCTTCGGGCAGCGCGTCAATCTCCGCCTCGGCGCGCAACGGAAACAGAATATCCGCATCTTCTGACAACAACCGCCGAAACGTCCCATCCTCTTTCAAACGGCCCAGCAAAAGCGCGCCTTTGTGGTCCGCTTTCCATGTCTCGAAATCGTAATCCTCGCTCAATGTCGTCACCGACACCCGCCAGCCGCTTTGCATCAACGCATCCAGATCGCCAAAGGTTTTGCCCATGCCAAAAGGTCGTCCACCCAATTGCGTCGGCAGGCTGTGCCGCACCTTGCCCTCCTTGACACGGGCCAATTGCCACACGTTTTCGCGGCCATATTCCGAGCCAAAATCGGTCGCAACCAAGGTGTTATAGGCATCGTTGTCCGAGGCCGCGATCAACGTGTCATAGGACAGGATCTCAAGGCTGTCTTCGGCCGCCTCACCCAAAACATCGCCATAAAAGACTGGTAAATTCGCCGCGCGTGGTCGTACAAGCCGCGCATGGTTGGGATCGGCGATCAGTACCGGGATGTCCTCGCGTTTGAGTGCCTCCGCCAAAGAGGTGGTAAAGCGCGATCCGCCCAGGATCAACACCCCCGGCTTGCCCGTCGAGGCCAGCCCAAGCGCACGCGCGAAAGGCGCCAGTGTGAAGCCGTGCAACACCACCGTGACCAAGACCAAGACAAAGGCCAGCGGCCCGATGACCCCCGCCCCCTCGACCCCTGCGGCCGCCAGACGTTCGCCAAACAGCCCGGCCACCGCGACCAAAACTACGCCACGCGGGCCCGTGAAAGCGATCAGGAGCTTTTCATTGCGCGGCAATTTGGTCCCGATCAAGGCGACAAGCACGGTCACAGGGCGCGCCACAAGGATCACGAGGACCACAAACACCCCTGCCCGCCAGGTCAATTGCCCCAGCGAGGCGAAATCCATCGAGGCGGCCAAAAGGATGAACACGCCCGACACCAACAGGATCGTCGCGTGTTCTTTGAATCGGCGCAGCTCGTCAAAGGAGGGCAAATCGGCATTGGCGATCACCAGACCCATCACGGTCACAGCCAAAAGCCCGCTTTCATGCAGCATCAAATCCGGCACGGCAAACGTCACCAACAGGGTCACAAACAACACCGGAACCTTCATATATTCCGGCACATAGGCGCGTCTGAACGTGTAGGACACCGCCAACCCGGCCAAAAGCCCCACGCCTCCTGCCACAATAATGCCAAAGCCCAATTGCAGGAGTGCGGCAGACAGGCTTTCGGCTTCGCGCCCCACAAGCACGAATTCAAACGCCAACACGGCGGCCAAGGCCCCGACCGGATCGTTGACGATGGCCTCCCATTGCAACAGGTTCGCAGGACGGCGTTGGAGTTTCGCTTGCCGCAGCAAGGGCGCGATCACGGTCGGGCCGGTGACCACCATGATGCCGCCAAACACCGCCGAGGCCTCCCAGCCCAGCCCCGCGCCCCAATGGAGCGCCGAGGCCGACAGCAGCCATCCCAAAGGCGCGCCGACAACCACAAGCCGGAACACGCCGCGTTTGGCGTCGCCCAATTTATGCAGATCCAGTGTCAGCCCGCCCTCAAACAGGATCACCGCCACCGCCAGAGAAATCAGCGGTTGCACCACCGGGCCAATGTCGCGCGCGGGCTGCAAAAGCCCAAACCCCGGACCCACAATCAGACCCGCCGCCAGCATCAAAACAATCGCCGGGAGTTTCAGCCGCCACGCCAGCCATTGTGCGCCCACGCCCAAGACGCCGACCAGCGCAAAGGCTTCCACCGGGTTCATCCCTGTCATCGTGTCCGTGGCCATGATGGTCCTTCCCCTCCTGTGGTCCTGTGTGGTCATGTGTGCTCTGTCGTCAAAGACTTAGGCGCACAGCCGCTCAAATTCCTGAATGGCAAAGCGGTCGGTCATCCCGGCCACATAGTCCAAAACGATCCGCGCCAATTCGGTGTCGCTCTGCGCCAGCTCCACCTCATGACGCCATTCTTCGGGCAAAAGCTCGGGCTGTTTCATGAACAGGGGAAACAGCGTATTGACCATATGCGTCACCCGTTCGCGTTCTTTGATCACCGTCGGAGCGCGATACATCCTTTTGAACAAAAACGATTTAATCGCTTTGAGATTTTGAAAGAACGGTTTGGAAAAGCGAATGATGGTGCGGTCCATCTCGCGAATATCCTGCGCCGTTTCGGGCTTGGCGCTCTCCAGACGGTTGGTGGCTATCGTGATCACATCCTCCACCATATAGCCAAAAATCCGCCGCAGGGCCTCATGATCGCGCCGATGCGGATCAAGGCCGGGATAGGCACGATCAACCTCCTCGTAAGCCGGGCCTGTCAGGGGCAATTCCATCAAATCGGCGGCGGTAAACAACCCCGCGCGCAACCCGTCATGCAGATCGTGGTGGTTGTAGGCCACATCATCGGCAATCGCCGCCACCTGCGCCTCGGCACTGGCAAAGGTGTAAAGCTCCAGATCAAACTGATCGTTCACCTCTTTGAGCGCATAGGGCAGTGGCGCGTCCGCCGGGTGTTTTTTGGGGTCGGCATGTGGCCCCATCACCGGACCATTGTGTTTGGCCAGCCCCTCAAGGCTTTCCCATGTCAGGTTCAGCCCGTCAAAATCGGCGTAATGTTTTTCCAACTTGGTGACAATCCGCAGCGCCTGGGCGTTGTGATCAAAGCCGCCATAAGGCGCCATCAGCAGTTCAAGCGCATCCTCGCCGGTGTGACCAAAGGGCGAATGGCCCAGATCATGCGCCAGCGCCACAGCCTCCGCCAAGCCTTCGTTCAACCCCAAAGCCCCCGCGAGCGTGCGCGCCACCTGCGCCACCTCAATCGAATGGGTCAGACGGGTGCGGTAATAATCGCCCTCATGTTCGACAAAGACTTGGGTCTTGTGTTTGAGGCGGCGAAAGGCCGAAGAGTGAATGATCCGATCCCGGTCGCGTTGAAACGGCGAACGAAAGGTCGAGAGTTTTTCCGGGAAAAGCCGCCCGCGCGTTTCAAACGGTTGGCTTGCATAGGGTTTCAACATCTGCCTGTCCTGCTATATGTGACCGGATCGAACGGGTGGATGGCACGTCTCTCGCGCCATTGCTGCGCCATGTCCTTGTCGATGATCTTTTTCACACTTATATTAAGAGACAAGCCCTACGACAAACAGATGACACGGGGTTATCCTCTGTTTCTGCTTTAAATCGCTGAAATTCGGTGAATTCCCGCCGCTTTAGACCAAAAGGTAGCATTATGTCCCTCACCCTCCCCCCAAAAGTGACCACCCGTGCCTATGAACGCCTCTCCGAGATCAACGCGGCGACGGGCGAGGCCAAGGCGCTTCGCATCGCGGTTGAGGGCGGTGGCTGTTCGGGGTTTCAATATGACATCACGCTGGACGAGCCTGCGAGCGACGACATTGTGTTGACCGGCACGGGCGGCACGGTGGTGATTGATCCGGTGTCCTTGCCATTTTTGGAAAACGCCGTGATTGATTTTACCGAAGAGGTGATCGGCGCGCGGTTTGTGATTGAAAACCCCAATGCGACCTCGTCCTGTGGCTGTGGCACCTCGTTTTCGATGTGATCCGCCGCAAAGATGTGATCCGCCGCAAAACGGATGTTTTTGTTCTGCCCCAATCGCCCTGCGCCCAAACGCGGGGCGTTTGGCATTTGGGTCAATCCACGCGCGCACGCCGCCTCACAGACGATCTGTTTCTTGTGATCTTTCAATCGCTTAACATTGCGATATCGCATCTCCACCTGTCTCTCACTATCTCTCACAACGACGGAATATACCCTGTCAGTTATCCGCCGCTCGCAAAACACGATTAAAGCGTCATGCCATAAACGCGTGATTCAGGTTTATGGCGGAACGCTTTAACCAAGGGTCATTCGCCCCCTCCCAAGGCGCACTGAACAGGCCTTGCAGCACTGCGGGGCCAGTTTGTATGTACGACGACCTGTCTTTGCACCAAACCATGTATGCCGTCTCAGGCTCTGATCGGCGCAAGTCCGAGCCGACGCCGAAACGGACCGACCCGCTCAACCGGAAAAAGATCGCGAAACGCCCGCGAGGAATGCGCGCGGGGGCATAAAGCCATCACATCGGCGCGCTGATCCGGCGACAACTGCCGAAGGGCTTGGGGTCCCGGATTGAAGCTTTCGCACCAAAGCCCCTCGGCCCGCAACAAAACATGGCGCTCCAACAGCAGATGGACATAGGTCTGACGCACACACGGCAACCGCCGGACATCTTTCCAGCCGACAAAGGCCTTGGCCGGCACAAGCCGCGGGCCAAGATCAACATCCTTCCAAAACATACGATGGTGCGGGCTGGTGATCAGGCCGCCACCCGGCGGGTCCGGCCCAATAGATGCCCCCAACGCAAGGCGGGCCTGCGGACCAAAGCAAATGGCGGCCTGTGATCCCTGCCCCGGCACTGTTGACACCCCGCGCCATAAGATCGGCAGAGTCCCATGATCGCGCGTCGTCACAGCCTCTCCCATGCGCAAAGTTTCAACCCGGCGTGCCCCATCCGGAGTTTGAATGCGCATTCCAGCCCCAAAGCACACGAACATATCTGCGTAGGCCACCTGCGGATCACTGCTGTCGCGGGCGATGATTTCATAGGTGACCCCGGGCGTGAGATAGCCATCGGAGGCCATCCCCAAAACATCCCCCGACACTTCAAACGCATAGATGGTGACATCTTCGGTCCCATCCGTAGCACCTCCGACCGGGCGAACGATATAGGAATATTCATTCTCAACCTCGGTGCCCGCCGCAAAGGTCGTGCCGCCCAACATGGATGAGGTGGTAAAATCCTGAGAGAAATCCCCGTCCTCGAAAATCCCATCATCGTCCGTGATTTCAAGATGCTGCGGACCAGTGTTGATGACAAAGCTTGTGCCAACATCGCTTAGATCCGCCGTCGCATTCGACTGAAACGGCGTTCCGGTAAAAGAAATGTCCTGAAGATCCCAAACGGCAATAACCGCCATAGCCACACCCCGATGAAACGTTGCAACATATATAACTCTTGGGCTTTAAGCCTTGGTAAATATCCCTCATTCCCTTGCCAAATCCGTTCCGGCCTGTTCAAACCACGCCCAAGGAGCCGGGCATGGACCAGTTTGACACGATCATTATAGGCGCAGGCGCGGCGGGGCTGTTTTGCGCCAAATTCGCGGCCGCCAAAGGCGCGCGGGTCTTGGTCGTGGATCACGCCAAACGTCCGGCGGAAAAGGTGCGGATTTCCGGTGGCGGGCGCTGTAATTTCACCAATCTGGATGCGGGGCCGGCCAATTACCTGTCACAAAACCCGCATTTCGCCAAATCCGCTTTGGCGCGCTACACCCAATGGGATTTCATCGACCTTTTGGCCCAGCATGGCATCACATGGCATGAGAAAACCCTTGGCCAATTGTTTTGCGATGGCAAATCCGCCGCCATTGTCGAGATGCTTCTGTATGAAGCCCGCGCGTCTGAACTGCGCCTCTCCACCACGGTGGACGAAATCACCCATGACGGCACCGGGTTTCGTGTCACGCTGTCAGGTCGCGATGTCCATACGCGCCATCTTGTGATCGCCTCAGGCGGCAAATCCATTCCCAAAATGGGCGCAACCGGATTGGGCTATCAGATTGCCACGCAATTCGGCGTGCCCCTTGTTGAGACCCGCCCCGGCTTGGTGCCCCTCACGTTCGGTCCGCAAGATTTGGACTGGATCGTGCCCTTGGCCGGCACCGCGCTTGACGCGCGCATCGTGGCGGGCGGCACATCCTTTGAGGAAGCGCTGTTGTTCACCCATCGCGGCCTCTCAGGACCTGCGGTGTTACAAGCGTCAAATTACTGGCGTGAGGGCGAAGAGATTCACGTCGATCTCCTGCCCGCCCGCTCTGCCTTTGACGCCCTCAAAGCCGCGCGCTCCGAGAATGGCCGCCGCCAAATGCACACGGCGCTCTCGCTGCTCTTTCCCGCCAAATTGGCCGCCGCTTTGGCGCAAAAATGGGGCCTCACGGGCAATTTGGCCGATCAATCCGACGCCAAACTGCGCGCTTTGGCCGATCTGATCCACGCCCTGCCCCTAAAACCCACAGGATCGGAGGGCTACCGCACCGCCGAAGTCACCTTGGGCGGCGTCAACACCGACGCGCTCTCCTCCAAAACCATGGAGGCCAAATCCGTCCCTGGCCTGTATTTCATCGGCGAAGTGGTCGATGTCACCGGCTGGCTTGGCGGCTATAATTTTCAATGGGCCTGGGCCTCCGCCGCCGCCTGTGGGCGCGCAATCGCAGATCAGGGCTGATCCCGGCTTTCCCTTCCGCGCCCTTCGCCCTACAAAGAGTCAAAGACGAGGAGACGCACATGAAAATCGCCAGTTTCAACATCAACGGCATCAAAGCCCGCGTCGAGGCGTTGCAAGAGTGGCTGAAAGAGGCCGAACCCGATGTGGCGATCTTGCAAGAGATCAAATCGGTCGACGAAAACTTCCCGCGCGACCTCTTTGAGGACATGGGCTATAATGTTGAAACCCATGGCCAAAAATCCTTCAACGGCGTGGCTCTCCTGTCCAAACGCCCACTCGAAGACGTCAGCCGTGGCCTACCCGGCGCGGAAGGTGCAGGTCGCGACGGTGACGATGACGTCGAGGCGCGCTATATTGAGGCCACGGTGGTTGGCGACACACAGGCGATCCGCATTTGCGGGCTCTACCTGCCCAATGGCAATCCGGTCGAACTCACACCCGAGGGCGCGCCTGTGTTTGGGTCAAAATACGACTTTAAACTCAAATGGTTCGCCCGTCTCGAAGCGCGCGCGCGCGCGCTTATGACCGAAGAACAGCCTTTTCTCATGGCAGGCGATTTCAACCTGATCCCACAGCCCGAGGACGCCAAACGCCCCGAGGCCTGGGCAGACGACGCGCTGTTTCGCCTCGACTCCCGCGCCGCGTTTCGCCGCTTGATGAACCTTGGCTTCACCGATGCGCTACGGGTCAAAAACAACGCCCCCAACACCTACACATTCTGGGACTACCAAGGCGGTGCGTTTGACAAAAACGATGGCATCCGCATTGACCATTTCCTGCTCTCGCCACAAGCCGCCGATCTGCTGCGCGATTGCCAGATCGACGCCTATACCCGCGCCAAAGCAAAACCGTCGGATCACGTCCCGATCTGGGTTGATCTGGATCTCTGATATTGAGTGGTTCTGCCACATGCCGAACATACACAAAGGCGGTGCCGGATTTGCATCTGGCACCGCCTTTTGATCGCGTTATGTCATCTCACCGCTTCGGCGGGCGCTGTTTTTGGACCTTTGGCGCATCGGCACGGTCTTTGCCAAGGTGTTTGCGCAGGCGCGACGGCATGGATTTGGTTTTGTTCTTGAACGGGTTCTTGTCGCCTTGTGAGCGGAAAAACAGCCGGATCGGCGTGCCGGGCATATCAAAGTCCTCGCGCAACCCATTGATCAGATAGCGTTTATAGCTGTCGTTCAATTCATCTGGATGGCTGCACATCACCACGAATTGCGGCGGGCGGGCTTTGACTTGGGTCATGTAGCGCAGCTTGATCCGGCGGCCACCGGGCGCGGGCGGCGGGTGCGCCGTGGTCATCGCGCCGAGCCAATTGTTGAGCTTGGCGGTGGAGACACGACGGTTCCACACGGCATGAGCGTTCAAAATCGCCTCTTGCAGCTTGTCCAGATTCTTGCCGGTCAGGGCCGACACCGTCACCAAAGGCGCGCCGCGCAACTGTGGCAAAAGCCGCGTAAACTCTTCGCGCAACGCCTTGGCTTTGTTGGATTTATCGCCTTCTTCGTCCCATTTGTTGACCGCGATCACCACCGCCCGACCTTCGCGTTCAGCCAAATCGGCGATCCGCAGGTCTTGTTGTTCAAACGGGATCGACACGTCGAGCAACACGACGACCACTTCGGCGAATTTCACCGCGCGCAGACCATCAGACACTGAGAGTTTCTCGAGTTTTTCCTGAACCTTGGCCTTTTTGCGCATCCCCGCCGTGTCAAACACCCGCACCGGCGTGTCATTCCACGTCATCGTCACCGAAATACTGTCGCGGGTGATGCCCGCCTCGGGCCCGGTCAAAAGCCGCTCTTCGCCAAGCAACTTGTTGATCAGCGTGGATTTCCCGGCGTTCGGGCGACCGACAACGGCGATTTGCAGCGGCTTATCAAGGGTAAAGTCGCGCGAAAATCCGGCCTCATCGCCCTCTTCGAAATCCTCGCCAAGGGCGGCTTCTTCCTCGGACAGTTCAATATCGGTCTCTGGCGCTTCCGCAGCGGAGCGTTCTTCGAACTCTTTGGAAAGCGGCAATAGCATGTCATAGAGCTCATGCATCCCCTCGCCATGTTCGGCAGAGAGGCGCAAAGGCTCGCCCAGACCCAAAGCATAGGCTTCCAAAAGCCCGCCCTCGCCGGCCTTGCCCTCGGCCTTATTCGCCGCCAAAATCACATGTTTGGCACGTTTGCGCAGGATTTCGGCAAAGATTTCGTCAGCCGGCAAAATGCCCACCCGCGCATCAATCATAAACAGGCAAATGTCAGCCATATCGACCGCACGTTCGGTGAGCTTACGCATCCGGCCCTGAAGCGATTCATCGGTGGCTTCCTCTAACCCGGCGGTGTCGATCACGGTGAATCGCAGATCCACAAGCCGCGCCTCGCCCTCGCGCAGATCGCGGGTCACCCCCGGTTGGTCATCCACAAGCGCCAGACGCCGCCCAACCAGACGGTTGAACAGGGTCGATTTGCCCACATTGGGACGGCCAACGATGGCAAGCGAAAAACTCATGAGGATAGCTCCGGGTCAAAGGTCTAAAACGGTCCGCTACACCCCAGAGACACTGGTTTTGGCGGAGCGTGCGACACGCTGAGATGTTGCGCTGCGCACCGCCTTTTCCCCGAAACAGGTCAAAGGCCGCACGCTTTAGCGGCTCCGATACACCCAAACCGGGGGCGCGGTAAAGGCTTTAACGCAGCGCGGCCAAGCTTCCGTCCTCAAGCAGCACATACATCACGCCACCGACCACGATCGGATCGGAGGCCGCGCCCTTGGGCAGGGCCACAGAGGCGACCAGCGCGCCGGAGGCCGGATCAAAGCCACGCAGGACCGCATCATTGGAGGCGACCCAAAGTTTGCCGCCCGCAGCCACTGGCCCGTAATGGGCAAAGACATCTTTGCGTTTGCGTTCTTTATCGGTGGTGAAAAACGGCAATTGCACCGACCAGACCCGCGCACCGGTGGCGGCCGAGAGCCGCACCAAAGCATTGCGATCCGTGACGATAAACACCGATCCGCCGATCACCGTGGCCGGGCTATAGGCACCCTCATCCGCAGTCCATTTGCGCGCGCCGGTCTCGACGTCAAAGGCGGCATAGCGCCCGGCTTGGTTGCCGACATACAGCGTCGGGCCAACGACCACCGGATCAGAGGTGATGTCAGAAATATTGGCATAGACCACGCCTTTGCGTTGGCCAGCCAGAGAGGCGGACCACATGCGGATGCCGCCCTTGCGGAATGCGCCGTAGAGATCGCCGGAGGCGAAGGGGAAGACCACCATACGGTCGGTGACCACCGGAGAGGCGGCCCCCACGCGCGAGGTCACGGTTTCGGGCCCGCTGATTTGCCATTTGACCCGGCCATCCGATGTTTTCACCGCCCAGCCCTGGCCATCCCCCGCCACGACATAGACCAAGCCATCATAGACCGCGAGGCCAGAGGCCCCCACAGCATCCAAGGATTGCCGCCATTTGACCGCACCCGTGGTCAGGTCCAAAGCGATCAGTTCGCCGTAACCGATGGTGGCATAAACGGTCGTGCCCTCAATTGCCAAAGCCCCGCCTGAGGCCTTGCCGGGCTTTTCGCCCGCGGGCGTCAGATCAACCGACCAAACGGGCGCACCGGACGCGGCAGACACGGCGGTCAATTGCGCCACGGCATCCATCGCCACGACCAAACCGTTCGCGGCTACAGGATCAACAGAGAGGCGCATTTTGCGCGAGTTGCCTTGGCCAATCGGCGCGGTCCAAGCGACAGAGGGCACGCCAGAGGTAAAGGCATTGTGACCAGAGGCATGAAGCCGCCCGGCCCCGGTTGTGGGCCACGCGGCGCGGCTGACCTGTTGGCCCAGCGAGATTTTTTCAACCCGGTTGGCCGTTTCCGTCTGAACGGAGCCAAAAACCAAGCCCTCGCGCGGATGAAGGCGCTGCCCTGACAGGATCTCTTCGCGTCCAGCCCCACATGCCGTGAGCGCCAGCACGGCGCAAAAAAGCCCCGCTTTCCCTGCCTGACCGATCATGCCCGCACTCCCATTTGTCTCAACTCGACTTAAACCCACGCCCCGAGAGGCACCATATGCGCTCACCCGGCACTCACTCAGCCGCCGGGTCGGCTCCAAGCGCCACAATCATCTGCAGCGCACGCCGACGCAAGGCATTACTTGCCTCACCATCTTGCGAGATCGCCCGATAGCCATCAATCGCCGCCTCGACCTGACCCATTTCAACCTGAGCTGCGGCAATTTGTTCTTCGGCCAAAAGCCGATAGGGCGCGCCGGGGGCGGCAATGCCCGCAAGCTGGCTCACCCGCTCTTCAGCCGGGATGTCGCCGGCACCGATCATGGCGGTTTTGAGCACGGCCAAATCGCGATACACCGGGTCCAGCATGGCATCCGCGGTAAACGGCGCCAAAGCGGCAATCGCCCCTTTGGCATCGCCCGCCGCATGCAATTCGCCCGCGCGCAACATCGCCGTGATCACCCGGACATCGCCCTCGCCGCCAATCTCGGCCAAGGCCTGTGCCCGTGCCGTGGCATCCGCGCCCTCAAGCGCCGACGTCAACGCATCGCCCATGGCCTCTGCCTGAGTCCGGGCCTGGGCTTTGGCATATTCATTCCACGCCGCGCCGCCGACCAGAACACAGACGGCCAAAATGCCAATCCAGCCATATTTGCGCAGAAAAGCATAGAATTTGTCACGGCGGACCTCTTCGGTCACCTCGTCGATAAAACTGTCGGTTTGGCTCAAGGGGCCCCCATCTCGCAACACGGCGTGCGGTCATTATGTTTCAACCTGTTGCCCCCTCATACCCCGATCTGAAACCGAATGCCAAGACCTGAGCAGCGGTCTGGACCGGGGGGGCGTGGCAAATCGTCCTGCTCACGGTCCTGCCCATGGTCTTGCGCACGGTGTTGGCCACGGTCCTGCGCACGGTGTTGGCCCCTCACGACTTGAGCCGTTTTCCAGCTTGGGTTAGGCTCATCACCGTCGCCTCAGTGATCACGCCGCTGTCACGAACGCTGTCACGAACGCCGTCACAAACAAGGTGCAATCTGAGCGAATTTAACCTGTAGAGGCCGAAATTTCTATATTTAGGCGATTTTTTTCCATCGCGACCTTGTGATTGCCCTGCGATCTCCCCATCTTGGCCGCAATGTTAATGATGTTAACTCTATGGTGAACGCGCCGCAAAACCTGACAGACCGCAAAATATCTGTCAAAAATATCCGCAAAATGAACTGTTGTGTACACGACGCCGTATATCGAACTGAAACCCAGCCTCTCTGAGACAGAGAGGACGCCCCAGACCGAGACAGAGACCCACATGCGTATTGTTTCCATCGTCATCGCCCTGCTTGTCACCATTGCTCTGTATTTCTTTGTCTTTGAGCGTGATCGGCTGACCAATTTTGCCGCCTCAGACACCCCCCCTTCCGGGGAAACGCCAGACATTGCCGCACAGACAGAATCAGAATTTGCAACGCCTGCGCAAAAAACCATGGGCGAGGCCCATCCGGTTTCTGTGGTGGTGCGCCACTCCACCGCACAGCTTTTGGCGAATGTGGTGGTTGTGCGGGGTGAAACCGAAGCGGCGCGCGAGGTCAATGTGACGGCGGAAACCTCCGGTCGTGTGGTCAACGCCCCGCTGCGCAAAGGCGCTTATGTTCAGGCCGATCAAACGCTGTGTGAACTTGATATAGGCACCCGCGAGGCGATACTGGCCCAAGCCAAGGCCGAATTCACCCAGGCCGAGGTCGCATTGGCGAATGCGCGCAAACTGGCCGAAGGTGGCTATGCCTCCGAGACCCAGATTCTGACCGCCGAGGCCGGGATCGAAAGCGCGCGCGCGGCGGTCGCCTTGGCCTCCCGCGACATCGAAAACCTCACCATCAAAGCGCCGTTTGCCGGGCTTTTGGAAAGCGACACGGCCGAGCTTGGCACGTTCTTGTCCTCAGGCTCCGCCTGCGCCACGGTGATCCAACTCGATCCGATCAAATTGGTCGGTTACGCACCGGAAGCAGACGTGGCGGCGATTGAGGTCGGGGCTTTGGCAGGTGCACGGTTGATTTCTGGCCCCGAAGTCACCGGCCGCGTCACCTTCCTGTCGCGCTCCGCCGACCCTTCGACCCGCACGTTCCGGGTTGAGGTCGAAATCCCCAACCCGGATTTCTCCATCCGCGATGGTCAAACCGTTGAAATGGCAATCTCCTCCGCCGGTCTGGCCGCACATCTGGTGCCGCAATCGGCGCTGACTCTGGACGATGAGGGCCAAATCGGGCTGCGGCTCCTCGGCGCGGACAGCCGCGCCGAATTTGCCCCGGTTCAGGTGCTGCGCGACACCCGCGAGGGCATTTGGGTGGCAGGTCTGGCCGATGAGGTCGACATCATCGTGGTGGGTCAGGATTTTGTCAAAGCCGGGGTTTTGGTGGCGGCCTCTTTTGAGGAGGCCCCCACCGCAGCCGATACAGAGACGCAGATGGAGACGCCCATGGAGACGCCTATGGAGAGCGACCAATGACCGGCCTCGTCGATTGGGCGGGCGAACGCGCCCGGATGATCCTCGCCTTCATCGCGCTCACCTTGATCGCGGGGACATTTGCCTATGTCAGCCTGCCAAAAGAGGGCGAACCGGATATCGAGATCCCTGCGCTCTTTGTCTCCGTCCCCTTCCCCGGCATTTCCGCCGAAGACGCCGAGAAGCTGCTGGTCAAACCGATGGAGACGGAACTCTCCGATCTGGACGGTCTCAAAACCTTGTCGGGCACCGCCGCCGAAGGCTATGGCGGCATCGCGCTTGAATTTGAATTTGGCTGGGACAAAACCAAAATCATCGCCGACGTGCGCGACCGGATGGGCCGGGTTCAGGCGAATTTCCCCACGGGGGCGGACAATTATTCGATCACCGAGATCAACTTTTCCGAATTTCCCATCCTGATCGTCAACCTGACCGGCCCCGTGCCCGAACGCACTTTGGTCCAATATGCCAAGCGGATGCAGGACCGGATTGAGGGCCTCGAGCCGATTTTGGAAGCGCAGCTTGCCGGACAGCGCGACGAGATGCTGGAGGTGGTCATCGACCCGCTGCGGCTTGAATCCTACAATGTCACGGCGGGCGAATTGATCTCGGTCGTCACCAACAACAATCGCCTTGTTGCAGCGGGCGAAGTGGAAACCGATCAGGGAACATTTTCGGTCAAAATCCCATCGTCGTTCAAAGATCAACGCGATGTCATGGCCCTGCCCGTCAAGGTCAATGGCGACCGTGTCGTCACGCTGGGTGATTTGGCCGACATCCGCCTGACCTTTGAAGACCGCGAGGGCACAGCACGCTTTAATGGCGAAAACACCGTCGCGCTTCAGATCGTCAAACGCAAAGGCTACCCGATCATCGACACCGTCGCTTTGGTCAAATCCGAGGTCGCCGACGAGGTCAAAACCTGGCCGCAAGCCCTGCAAGACGCCGTGGTGGTCGGCACCTCCAACGATCAGTCACGTCAGGTCGCGTCCATGGTGAGCCAGCTTGAAGGCTCGGTTCTGACCGCTGTGGCGCTGGTGATGATCGTGGTGTTGGCCTCCTTGGGCATCCGTTCGGCTTTGCTCGTGGGCTTTGCCATTCCAACCTCGTTTCTCCTGTGTTTCATCCTCTTGGGGCTGATGGGCATCACCATTTCCAACATCGTGATGTTTGGCCTCATTCTGGCCGTCGGCATGTTGGTCGATGGCGCGATTGTGGTGGTCGAATATGCCGACCGCAAAATGGATGAGGGCGAAGGCCCGATGTCCGCCTTTGTCGAGGCGGCCAAACGGATGTTCTGGCCGATCGTCTCTTCCACCGCCACCACGCTTTGCGCGTTTTTGCCGATGCTGTTTTGGCCCGGCGTTGCGGGCGAATTCATGGGCATGTTGCCGGTGACGATCATCTTTGTGCTCTCCGCGTCTCTGATTGTGGCGCTGATTTACCTGCCGGTGATGGGCGGTGTGTCGGGCCGGATCGCGCGGCTGTTTGACCGCGCCTCAAGCGGCCTGCGCGCCACCACGCCCTATTGGCTGCGCGCCGTTTTGGTCGCGCCTTCGGCCTATCTGGTGTTCCTGGGCCTGATGCAATTGATGAACCCCAGCTATCTCATGGGCGCGGGGGCCACGGGCCTTGCGCCCAAGATTGTCGGCGGCGCGTTGTTCCTCATCGGCTCATCGCTGACGGGTATCATGTTGTCGGCGGCCCGGATCGAACGGGCGGAAAAAAAGGTCAAATCCGGCTACAGACGCTCGCTCTTTGGTCATTTCACCCATGCCATCGCCGGCAATCCGGTGATGCCTTTGGTGGCGATTGGCGTGGTTGTTTTTGGCGTCGTCTCGGTGTTTGGCTATTACGGCAAACACAACAAGGGCGTTGAATTCTTTGCCGCTTCTGAGCCCGAACAAGCGATCATCTATGTCCGGGCGCGCGGCAACCTCTCTGTGGCGGAAAAAGACGCGCTGGTGCGTCAAGCCGAAGAGGTGGTGTTGACCCAACCCGGCGTCGACAATGCCTTTGCCTTTGCAGGCTCCGGCGGCCTCAACGCCAACACCGGCGGCGGCTCATCGCCGCGCGACACCATCGGGCAAGTTCAGGTCGAATTGATTCCATGGGAAGACCGCCCGACCGAAACCAAGGACGGCTGGTTGTTCTTTGAGGACACCCATGTTGCGCCCGAGTATGACGGCGATTATGTCCTGGCCCAGTTGGAGGCCCGACTGGCCGAAATCCCCGGCATCTACACCGAAACGCTCAATCTGGCGATGGGTCCCGCCTCGGCCAAGCCGGTGCACTTGCGCCTCAAAAGCGACAGTTTCGAGGATTTGGAAACGGCCACCGCCCTTGTGCGCGCCAAATATGACGCCACCCCGGCGCTCACCGACGTGGAAGACACCCGCCCCCTGCCCGGCATTGATTGGCAAATCGACGTCGATGTCGCCAAGGCCGGGCGCTATGGTGCGGATGTGGCGACCGTCGGCGGCATGATCCAATTGGTGACGCGCGGGCTGTTGCTCGACACCATGCGGGTCGACAGCTCGGATGAGGAAATCGACATTCGTGTGCGCCTGCCGGAACAGGACCGGGTGCTGTCCACGCTCGACACGCTCAAAGTGCGTACGATGGACGGGCTTGTGCCGCTGTCGAATTTCATCACCCGTCAACCCGTCGCCAAGCTGGCGCAAATCGACCGGGTCGATCAGCAACGCTATTACGATGTCAAAGCCGCGGTCGACTCCGGCCTGACCCGCGAGGACGGCGTGGCGATCACCCCGACCGAACGGATCGAAACTCTGACCACCTGGCTTGAGAGCGAGGCCCCATTGCCCAATTCCGTCACATGGGAATGGACCGGCGATGATGAGGAGCAAAAGGAAACCGGGGCGTTTTTGGTCAAAGGATTCAGCGCTGCCTTGGCCCTGATGTTCATCATCCTTCTGGCCCAGTTCAACAGTTTCTATAATTCCGTTTTGGTGCTGATGGCGGTGGTCATGTCCACGGCTGGCGTCTTGGTCGGCCTTTTGGTGATGGACATGACATTCGGCATGATCATGACCGGCACCGGGGTCGTGGCCCTCGCGGGGATCGTGGTGAACAACAACATCGTGCTCATTGACACCTATCAGGAATATTCCCGGTTTATGCCCCGGATCGAGGCCATCGTGCGCACCGCCGAGGACCGCATCCGCCCCGTGCTTTTGACCACGATCACCACCATGGCGGGCCTGACGCCAATGATGTTTGGCCTCTCCTTGGATTTCATCAACGGCGGCTATTCGATGAATTCGCCAACGGCGGATTTCTGGACCAACCTGGCCACCGCCGTGGTCTTTGGTCTTGGCATCGCAACGATTTTGACCCTGATCTTCACCCCAGCCATGTTGGCTTTGCGGGTCTGGTTCTGGGACATCGCGCATCATCTGGCCATGCGTTTGGCCACGCTGTTGGGCCGTCAATCGCGCACGGCCGAAGATTTCCGCCTGCGCGCCGAAGCCAAACGCGCCAAAAACCCGGAATTCGTCTGGTCCACCGGCGCGGCCGCATGGGGGACGCCCGAATACTTCGACGCCCACCGCGCCACAGCCCCGGCCCTCGCCTCAGCCTCCGCCCCGCCAGCGGCCCCAATGGACAAAGCCCCCGAGCGTCCCGTGACCCAACCCACCGCCACACCCGAAAGCGTGGTGGAATTTGAAGCCGAACAGCCCGAAACCGGCACGCTCAAAAAGGTGAAAAAGGTCAAAAAGCCGAAAGGCGGCGGGCAAGAGGCGGCGGAGTGAGATGGCATATTATCGCAGCATATCGGCCATAGCCGCCTTGATGACAGCTCTGAGCAGCCCCGTCTTTGCCCAAGACGGGACGCCCGTTCACGATGACAGCCCTTGCGCCCTGCGCGCCGTGATTGAAGGATATTACGACGATATTGCCAGAGGTGATTTTGCCACCGCCTACGCCCTATGGGGGGGCGAAGGTCAGGCCAGCGGCAAAAGTTATGACGCCTTTCGCGCGGGCTATGCCGAAACGGCAAAGGTTCAGGTCTTTACCGCCCCGCCCTCCGAGATCGAAGGGGCCGTCGGGTCGCTCTATGCCACCGTGCCCGTGCGTCTTGAAGCCGAAACCACCGGGGGCGAACACCAGTCCTTTGCGGGCGTCTATACGCTGCGCCGCGTCAATGATGTCGAAGGCGCAAGCCCGGCACAGCTGCGATGGCACATTGAAAGCGCTCAGATCAAAAGCCTTCGCTGAGGCACCTGTCACTCTGGCAAAGCCTCTTTCACCAAATCAAACCCCGCGCCATCTTTATGTGCGCCCTCGGAGAGCACGCGTTTCCACCGCCGCGCGCCGGGTTGGCCGGCAAACAGCCCGAGCATGTGTTTGGTGATCTGCGCAAGCTTGCCGCCACTGGCGATATGCCGCCCGATATAGTCCTCCATCGCCCACACCACCTCATGTCGGGTCAGCGCCACACGGGTGTCGCCAAAAATCCGCGCATCCGCCGCGCCCAAAATGTCATAGGGCTGATGATAGGCGGCGCGTCCGACCATCACGCCATCCATATAGGTCAGTTCTTCTTCCACCATTTCAAGGCTTTGAATGCCGCCATTGATTGACAGATGCAGATCGGGAAAGGCCGCTTTCATCGCATGGACCAGCGGGTAATCCAAAGGCGGAATGTCGCGGTTTTGTTTGGGGCTGAGCCCGTCGAGCCACGCCTTGCGGGCATGGATTTGCATCCGGGTGATCCCCGCCGCGCGCATGGTCTCAACGAAGGCGGGCAAGACCTCGGTCGGTTCCTGATCGTCCACCCCGATGCGGCATTTTACCGTCACGGGCACATCGCCCGCCGCCTCTTGCATCAACGTGACGCAATCCGCCACCAGCTCCGGCGATTTCATCAACACCGCGCCAAACGCCCCCGACTGCACCCGATCAGACGGGCAGCCGACATTGAGATTGACCTCATCATAGCCGTGATCGACGCAGATCTTCGTGGCCTCTTTCAATTCTACCGGATCAGACCCGCCAAGCTGCACCGCGACCGGATGTTCCTCCGGGTTGAACGCCAGTAAATGCACCGCCCCACCGCGCACCAAAGCCGGGGCGGTCACCATTTCGGTGTACAAAAGCGCATGATGCGACATCAACCGATGCAAATACCGACAATGGTGATCGGTCCAGTCCATCATCGGCGCGATGGAAAATTTATTATTATTTTCAATCACTTACATATATCTCCTAAACCATATCGAAGCCGGACAGACTGACATCATATGGCGGCAAGGCTGTCATCCCGCTCGATGAGGTCCGTCGCAATTTCTTTTCGCACCTGACGCTGCAAAAGCTTCTTCGCAAGCTCAGCTCAGGCGACATCGCACTGCCGCTCATGCGAATGGAACACAGTCAGAAATGCGCCACGGGAGTCCATCTACAGGATCTGGCAGACCACCTCAACAAGCGACGCCAGGCTGCCAAGAAGGAATTGTGTCAAATGACCGGCTGGGCCTGAGCAGAGCGCTCGGAAACGTCAAATGGTTTGACCCATTGCCAGCCATGCTGACTCCCACAGCGATCAAGGCCATTCTAGTGAAGGGAGCATCAGGCCCGCATGTACCTCCGATAACCGGCACGGGTTGCGGAGCTTTTAAGACAGTCATCTGGAAAGCCGCGCATTCGGACGACGAAAGTAACCAGCATGCGTTCGGCAGACCTGTGGCTGAACCCGGTGGCCGCCCCTTTTTCTTGGCGGTTCAACCGTTTGCCGGCACCAAAAGCCGCAAGATCATTCCATCGAGACCGGCGATGATGCCATTGATGGACGGCTTTTCGTTGCGTTGATACCAGCTGTCGATGGCGGCGAAGACGCCGGCCGCGATGAAGTCGATGACAGGGAGCGGCGTGGCGCGGAACCGGTCCGATTCCGCAATTTCCTCGGCGATCATTTCGGTGATCACCGCCTTTAGGCGCCAACCGATCAGCAATGTGGCAACCGATGGGCGGCGGCGGCTGAACAGGAACCCATGGTCTTTTTCAACCATGAACGAGAACAGGACCGGCAAGACCCCCAGCGCGCCGTCCGCATCGAGTGAACGGCTTGCCGGTGTGTTTCGCATCTCCTCGCCGAGAGAGGCGAAAGCATAGTCCAACAGTTCCGCCTTGTTCTGGAAATGCAGATAGAATGTGGATCGCGCCACGTCCGCCGCGTCGCAGATCTGCTGGATGCTGACGGCGTCCCAGTCGCCATTTCCGGCGCAATGCACCATGGCTTCGACCAGCCTGTTCCTCGTCCTTCTGACACGACGATCCATGAAAACGTCTCCTACTGGACGAAATGGCCTCCGACCGTCCAGCAATTCATGCCGACTGCCTCTTCGAGTGCATTGATCAACATGCGCTCACCCTAATATAGACAGTATATCAATAATGGACAACTGTCCATAATATCAGGTCGCAAGAGTTGGAGACGCCCATGCAATTCCCGCGCAACACGCCCAAAGGCCCCCGCCTGTCGGCGCGGCATCTATCGAAGGCGTTCGAGACCGGATCCGGTCAGTTTCTGGCGCTTCATGATATTTCGCTTGATATCCATGCCGGTGACTTCCTGGCCATTGTCGGCAAATCGGGTAGCGGCAAATCGACCCTGGTCAACCTGCTGACGGGCCTTGATGCCGTGTCGGGCGGCGACATCTGGTCGAGCGCCAATGGAGGCACGGTGATCACCGATCTCGACCAGGAATCCCTGGCGCGCTGGCGCGGCCTTGAAATCGGCGTCGTCTTCCAGTTCTTCCAGCTCCTGCCCTCGCTCACGGTGCTGGAAAACACCATGCTGCCCATGGATTATTGCAATGCCTTCCCGCGCGGCGAGCGCCGCGAGCGGGCGATGGCAATCCTTGAACGGCTGGGCATCGCCGAGCAGGCCGAAAAATTACCGTTCGACATGTCGGGCGGCCAGCAGCAGCGTGCCGCCATTGCCCGCGCCCTTGCCAACGAGCCTGGCATCATCGTCGCCGACGAGCCGACCGGCAATCTCGACAGCTCTACCACGCATGAGGTGATGGACCTTTTCGCCGCCCAACGCGAGGCTGGCAAAGCTGTGGTGATGGTGACCCATGAGCGCGACTTGTCCAGCTATTTCACCCGGACGATTGAACTTACAGACGGCGCGATCACAGCCGAGTTGGGAGACGTCACATGACGATCCCGCCCCGCTGGCGAAAGCTCATCGCCGATTTCGGCTCCATCAAGGGCCGCCTCGCCCTGGTGATCGCGGCAATGGCGATCGGTCTTCTCACGACGATCGCGATCACCAATGCCTATGCGATCCTCACCCGCGAGATCAGCGCCAATTATCTCGGCACCAATCCGGCATCGGGCATTTTAGATATCGGAGAGGTCGACCAGACCCTCGTCGCGCAGGTGCGCGGCATGGACAATGTCGCCGCCGCTGAACCGCTCTCCATTGTCGAGACCCGCGTCCGCTATCCCGACGGCCGGACGGGCCGCGCGCTTCTGTTCGTCTCGCCCAATCCGCTGGACCAAAGCCTCAATACGCTGCGGGTCGAAGAACAAATGGCGTCGCCGCCGGCCAATGCGGTCCATCTGGAGCGCAGGGCACTCGATCTGGCCGACATCGGTCTCGGCGAACGTCTTTCCATCGAGATCCCCGGCAGCGGATTTGTACCCGTTCTCGTCGCCGGCACGGTGTTCGATCCCTCCCTTGCCCCCGCCGAGCAAGAGCAGACGATCTACGCCTATCTCAGTCAACAGACTTTCATCGCACTGGGCGGCCAATCCGCCCTCGAATGGATCAAGGTGCTGGTCGCCGATGATCCCTTCGACCAAACCCTTGTGGACCAGACGCTGGCCGGGATCGCCATCGCTTTGGAGGCGGAGGGGCACAACGTCCATCTGGTTCAGGCCCCCAATGCCGGCCTGCATCCACATGAAGGGCAGATGCGCGGCATTTTGGGGCTGTTCCTCGCCTTCGGCGTTCTGGCCTTCCTGCTGAGCGCGGTCCTGGTGTCGATCACCGTCGAGGGCCTGATGGCGCAGCAGATCCGGCAGATCGCGATCATGAAGACCATCGGCGCGCGCACCGCGCAGATCAGCACACTCTATATCACGGGCATTGCGATCATTGCTGCAGCAATGTTGTTTGTCGCCCTACCGATTGGCATTGCGCTGGGCCGGGGACTGGCCGGCATCATCGCGGACCTTCTCAATTTCGACATCGTGGATGCCTCCACGCCACCGGCCCTGTTCGCCGCATGGCTGGTCACTGGCTTGCTGATACCGGTGCTTTTTGCGTTGAGACCAATATTTCGGGCGACCGGAACGACAGTTGTCGCGGCCTTGTCCGATCTCGGGATCGGGCGGAGTTCCGGTGCCGGTGGCCGCCTGAACCGGTTCGTCGCGCGCCTTTTCGGCACCAGCGGGCAGACCTTGCTGGCTTTGCGCGGCGCCTTCCGGCGGCGGCGCAGGACCATGATGATCCTGACGCTGCTCGGCTTGGCAGGTGCCATGTACATGACTGCGGGCACTGTCTCGGTCTCCTATCAGGCTTCGGTCGATATTGCCGCCGCAGAACGTGGCTACGACGCCGAGTTCCGGCTGACCCGCCCGCTCGACCGCAACAGGGTGGCCGCGATTGCCGCTGCGACCCCCGATGTCATTTTCGCCGCGCCCATGATGCGCCTTGAAGCGGCGAGGATGCGTGGCGACGGAGTCGCGCTGGTGCGCACCTATCCGGACGGTGGCCACGGGTCGATGACTCTTTATGCCCTGCCCGGCGCACAGGAACTGGCGCGGTTTCAGGGTCTCGAAGGCGCCCTGCCAGTGGAGCGCCTCGACGGTCAAATGGTGGTCAATCAGGGGGCATGGGCGTTGCTCGGCAGGCCCAGGATCGGCGAACAGGTGAACCTTTCGCTGGACGGCAAGCGCCTTGAATTGCCGCTCGCCGCGGTCATCCGCCAATATATGACGCCTGCATCAGTCTTCGCGGCAGACACCGATGTTGCGGCAATGACCGGCGAAAGCGGTATAAACGCGCTCCGCGTCGTAAACGCCGCACGTTCTCCCGCCGAGGTCGAAGCTGTTGTGGATCGCGTCGGACAACAAATCGAGGCGGCCGGTGCCGGCATCTCGCTTGTCGTCACCGGCAATCTGATGGACGCCGCCGTTTCCGGTCATGTCAACATCCTCATCGTCCTGCTGCTCGCGCTCGGGGTGCTGATGGCGGCGGTCGGATTTCTGGGGCTGACGGCGGCGCAGGGCATTTCGGTCCTCGAGCGCACCCGCGAATTCGGCATCATCCGGGCCATTGGCGGCCAACGGCGGCAGATTGTCACCAATCTCTTGACCGAGTCGCTGGTGATCGCGTCGATCAGTCTGCCGGCGGCGATCCTTGTCAGCATTCCGCTCAGTACCGCGATCAACATCATCGTGGGGCGCATGACCTTTGGTATGGCCCTGCCCTTCACACCCGACGTCTGCGGGATGGGCGAGTGGGCAGCCGTGTCGCTCGTTGGCGCCCTTGTGGCCGGACTCCCCCCCGCATTCAACGCCTCCCGCCTCAGCGTGAGGGAAACCCTTGTCCAGCAATAGGAGCTGACATGACGATGCAACGCAAACCACGCAACATCTGGCTAAAGGCCGTCCTGACGATCGGGCTGATCGGCGCGGCGATGGCCACTCTGCACTTCGCGCTCAACAGCGACATTGTCGACTGGCTCAGATCGCTACATGGCTGAGCCAGGCCCGACTTTTGCGTGACATAACGTCAAAGAATTTCGACATCGTCGAGAAGGCATCGGTCATAATCGTCACAAAATACTCTTTGGCGAATATCCGGCAAAGGCCAAAGCGGCGGCAATGGCTTCGACAGGTGTCACCGACGGATCGAATGCCATGGTCGCTGTCCTTGCATGGAAATCGATGCATGGAAATCGATCACGACCCGTCTCACGCCTTCAACACATTCCATCGCCATCAATCGGCGCAGAATGAGACCCCTTCCTTAGGGCACAACGGTGAGGCTAGACAGTGAGCGCTCGACCGGGTGGAGATGGTCGGGGTAGCGCTGCCCAGTCGGGCGTGCCGTTTATCCGTTTCCTGCGTTCAAATCCCGCAACGAAGCGCTACGTCTCTGAGCGCGCGCAAGCGTCTGCGACAGGATTGGATCGGGTCCGCTGTTTCGCGGTCCAAGCGCCGGCTTGACGTGTGCATGTTTATGCACGTATATACCGGGTGATGAAAATTGACTGAGCAGGGCAATGCAGACCGAATCTTTTATCCAAAGCTGTACCGATATGTTGGAC